>Ga0163217_1037754_pt1 | contig 19540 bp, 6 predicted proteins | sample SynspAceP_FD_185933 | JGI IMG/M metagenome (GOLD analysis project Ga0163217, IMG submission 185933) | Saline lake microbial communities from Ace Lake in Antarctica - Synechococcus sp. Ace-P (PacBio error correction) | ecosystem: Environmental > Aquatic > Non-marine Saline and Alkaline > Saline ...
CATCATTATCATTGCCCCACTGTCAGGCATAATATGTGGTTTTTGCCGAGTTCAACAACACAAACCACACACTTGTTTATATAGGTCATGACGATGAGGTAAACACCATCTCGTAGGCATGCGCAATATTGGAATTGGCCGCCTAGCGGATAGCCATTGCGTTCACAGCGCCGACAGGTGTCATTCAGCTCACAAATTGCTTGTCCAGCCCAAACACGAACCTAGCAAGCATGGCCTGACGAAACTTCTAATTTTTTCCGCCCATTTACGTGCTTCAAACAATATTATTTAGGTAATAACAAGGACAGAGAAGCATTTTGGCCAACATAATCGGAACCAATGGATTTTTTTTGATCGCGCTGGTGAACGCTTCGATAGCATGAACCATGCATCGATACCTAGTGGCAGCTGTTTATGTGGCGGGTCAGGCTGAACTTTTCAGGCTGGCACTTATCATGCTATGTCGGGTAAAAAAGCTCGGCTGACCCCAACCCCTGTTTTAGTTGTTTGCACCGGTGGTTACAATGAGAAAATCGGGGTTACTCTGAAGCCCTGTGCCGGCGGTATGTTGGAACTAATATTAAGGAATATCGTTTGGCTTTAATATTGTTCGATGCCGAGAATTCGGCAATGCTCTCCATCTGAATTAGCTAAACAACGGCAACTAGTGTTTGCAAGTATCCAGTGACTGCCGCCACCGAGGCCAATAACACCATCTATTTTTGACTGTTTGCTATTTTACAGCCTCGACCACAAATTGCTTCCGGCCGGGATGCGCAACGCACTTTGTCAAAGCACCAATATGCATTTGAAGCAGTTATTAAATGCGTTTCAATCAAGTCTATTAAGTCTGTTATCACAAAATGCCTTGGTTCGGTCACTATGAGAGGTTCGCGAAGATATTCAGCAATGACTAGTTCAGGTCAATTGTTGAGATAACAACTATTTCACTTAATGATGGACTTGGTACTAGAAAATACGAACGACTTCATTGTTTATCCTTATCAAAACACGAACGTTAACTAATATTTCCACACTCACCTGATGTGTCACTAAAGTTAAGCACAAAATTAAGTGACTAATTACGAATATACGCATTTATATCTTCCTTTTTGAAGAGCTAGCAACCGCAAGAACTCCACTTGACAATCACGCAACTGATAATAATAGATACTTGCGCTTATATTCGTTGCCCATATAAACCGCAAAACGTAGCATCCCCAACACAGAAATCGTGAAAGGGTATACTGGCAATCCAATATACCAACAACTCGATTCTTGCATTGTTTCCACAATGGATATTAAGCAAAACTTGAGAGAAAAAACAATTGGAATATGACAAAGTTCATCACTCCACAAAGTTTTCTAGTTGGTTTTGATATAAGTTATAACAACATTAAGCCCAATCCACCTAGAAAGAAGGCAACTCAGAAAAATACTCGGTAAATCGCATAAAATAAAACCCCACATGAATGTTTTCCCCCTCCCACATCACTCAAATAGCCAGTAATAAAAAGAATGATACTTGTATAAAGACAAACACGCGGCGGCAATGAGCTTACAAAACAATAAGAAACTGCGTGAAATGGGACTCATTAATACCTTGCATACTGCCCATTCACGGTCATAAACCAATGTGATAGGGAGGTTTGCATTGAGTTTAAATAAGATAATCCATGGCACAGTCCGGTACGATGTATCCTGTACAAGGATTAACTTTCATATGGCGGCATGATGATATACCTACGTGCCGCTACAAAAACCCGGCATCAAACACAACTAACCATCAATAGGGGCGCACCAAAGCACTAAATAAACCTCGCCGGAACGTTGCTGATAAAAAACGCAATATTACACGCTTCTTAATATAGGCCCAAGAGACACAAGTCATCAATAAATCGACATTAAAACCAGTCCCTTGTGTTGAGTAACCAGACGATACAATCAAATACAGAGTCTTGTTGATTGCTTCACTCAACAAATGCTTCGCACTTACCTTGAGCAATAATTGTCCGTGATTAAGAAGTACAAGGGATCGTCTCTTGCATCTTCATCGAGTAAATCGTGCGGTCCACAAAATAGTTCATCGCTTGTTGCTGAAGGCAAGCAATAGACGTATGATGTCTAGTCATTAGTTTTGCGACTATCTACATCAAGCACGGTAGCTTCATCTATAATAAATAAGCGGGGGTTGATATGATCATACATCCGTCCCTTTACTTCGTCGAACGATTCACTTCGTTAAGTCCGCGAACGTGCATGTATAACGATGTCAATACAGGCCTAGTTGAGTAACACGTCAAGGCGTCAATTTCTCACGCACAAGACGCGGGCCTTTATTTCGTGTAAGGGCGCCATAAAAATAGGTAGAGGTTTGGGATACAGACAAATCCAAGTCCGAGGGTGGTCTGTGAAAGACGAACTCCTAGTTGTTGCATATAATCTGGCGCGTGCGCTTTTTTTGTATTCCACCACCATCAACAGAATATTCCGCGTTGCCATTGGTCGTTGTGTCGGTCCAACAAATTCAGAAGGGGTACTTTTACTGCAACATTTTGGTCCCTCAAAAGCACGTTAAATACCCGGCGTGCCAGAGTATCACGACAAGTCGGCTCAAATGCGCGGTATTCGATACAAATAAAATCAATATTATTAATAACGAATACTCCTTAGAGATATACCTTCACGCTATATTGCCCCCCAGTGATTAGCGGACCAAACCTTTGACAGATTTTGATCGTCTTTATAGCTGTCCTATCTAATAATTACTGAGCTCTAGCCCCACTGATTGCCCATTGGTTGTGAGAACCAAGACTCATCTTGATAAATGCAACTGCCAAACCTCGGCGTCCGGCTAATAAGTACTCAATACTCTGCATGTAAATTAAGTGTCAATAACGGCCACCGATTACTACTTGGTCTAATGCAACAAAGCAAGGTTTGGATTTCATTAATACAATACCGACAGGTTTGCCACTTCGTCTTTAAGATTCCCTTTAACGGCGAAGTAATTTCATGTTTGACGACGGTCACAACGTTAAACACGGTTACTTGGTCCACCGATTTTCGGAGGAAAACCCAAAGTTTGGTGATCTTGGGTAAATAACTGCTGACGAGGTCGGCACCTAAATAAGCTATAGCATAAATTAGTAATTTGGTGGCAGTATCTATCAATGCAAGCCCATAGATTATGTGGTTCCTGAGGTGACTACTAGTTTGTGCTGCCATCGTGACTGACGGCTAGATCCCTCTGGCTCGACGCCTACACTCAATCTGACTAAATGACTTGTGCCGTGGGTATTAGGTCGATTACCGTGAGGCAAGTGCATCGGTCTCAATTGGCGGGATAAGCAATGTGTTCCACGTCCCATATTGGGTTAATGCAATGGTTTTTCTGGATTCCTTCACCTGAGGGTAGTTCACCCATATTTTTAATCGGTAATAACATCTAATATTTTGAATACGATCTGAATCCACTTGGCAGCAGCTATACAGCCAACAATGATTATTGGTCAGATTAAAGATGAAACCGCGAGGACCGGTTCCTCCGACTGGAATGGTCCTATTACCTTGTGAACGTATCCTAACTCCACAACCGAAAATAGAGTTGTTCTTTTTTCATTTGTGACATAGCTAACCTCGTAAAGCGCTGACGTTTGAAATGAAGCCAGTGTCAGCAACTAATACCAACAATAATACTCTCTTAGTACTAGGCCGAAATAATATCGAAGGCGCATATTTCCTTTTTTATAGACGCGTAATATGTACACATTCTTTCAACATATACTGAACACACCTATCACTCTTTTTACTCAAACCCATGTTGGTGATCGAGCTCTGATAAGGTGTAGCAGTAAATTCCACTTACGGCGAACGTGATTACCAGCCCCAAGTGGATGAGTTAGTTCCAATGGCCATTCTTAGTTTACCATTATAATACGGAAGTCAGTTGTCGCCTTGTATGCGCTAATTGAAATTTGTTCACCAAGCCAGTAAAAAAAGAACTTCAATAACGTGAGGGATCAATTGAACGTTGTTTTGCGAGAGACGGCCATGACGCATGGCGCGATCGCAACTACTGTCCATAAGCATGATGCTGCATGTAATCGGTCATGCAGGTCATGAACGATGCTGATTGTGGCCCCCATTTTCGATGCTGGGGTGCCCATGTAATTGGGCGACTAAACCGCCGAAACCGACAGACGGGACGGCGATAAATATGTATTAAAAGGTATACTATTGTCCAAAACGTTGATGTGTGGTCGCTAACGACCAAGCGCGAACACATATGTTCGCGCCCGATTTGCGTAAAAAGTGGGAGTCTCTGCCTACCGTGCGGCGCAAAGTCACTGTTTCGAATGACCATTTTTTTTTCTGTACTAATGTCAGTTTAATAGCGTTTGGCAGTGCGTTTGAAGGATTCAAGCCATTCCGTTCTGCGGGGTGCGCCATCATCAAAAAGATATTTAATCCAGTCTTTAACCAGTAACCATGTCCTAAGGCATCGGAATTTGGTGCATAACAGGTCGGTATGAAAGAAACAACCAGAATCAGATTGTTTGCCGCAACACGTTACTGTGCGCACTGACATTAATGAATTAAATGTAGCGCTACGAGACCGTATTATATGCGATGAGAAATTCATCATAGGTCAATATCCAGAATCAACCAGTAAAGCAAAGTGGCGCAGGGAAGAATTTGTCCGACCAATCTACTCTACACTTTTTTGCTGGGCCCAAATCAATGCTTAGAAAAACAGAACCCGCTGTCAGGAACTTCCGGTCCGTATTAACCTATCTTAGCAATCCCCATTCGCTCCCGCTATGCACATTTTCGGGCCTAACTAATAAATCGTGTAATTGCATAACTCGCTTCTACATCGGTTTGGATATTAAGTTATGGACAGACAATTGGACTGGCCATGTACATCATATGCAAGATGCACGCAGCAACGAAATCCATGACTAAAAAATTAATATCTCATCGGTACCGAAAGTTAAACATCAATCCTCTTTGTAACAAAATCAAAAGCACATTGCCTAAAAAAATTAATCTCATACTAAAGGGAGGGACGGTAGGCTTTAGAAGTAGCGTTCGTCGAGGCCATTAAATTGTTAATTTTAACACTCATCTACTTTTTTAATGAAGCCGAGAATTTTTCCTTATGAAACTAATATGAACCGCTGGTAACTATGGCTAACGCGCATTGGTCTTCTTCCGCGCTGTTTCTGGCGCATGGTGCGTAAACACCGCAATCAATCGATACATCAATCGTTCCTACATTAGGCGAAGAAGGGTTGAACAATCCTTATCGTGGGCTCGGGGCGAGGTCAAAGTTGAAACATTTCGGGTCGGTGAGTCAGCCTACGCGCAAAATTGTGCACGTGTCCTGGCTTGCAAGCGATCATCGTGTATTGCACCTGACTTGCGTGAGTTGGTGGCGCGACTTTGACGGCGATGAGTGGGTAATATCGAACGGGTTAGTAACGGTGCCGTCCGCCGATGAGCGCCGTGTATATGCACAGGAAGATGAATGAGCAACTTAAACCAAGAAGCTCTATGGGCGGTGCGCTTCATATTGGAGTTCTCTAACTAGCCAATTGAGTTAAAAATATTAGCTTGTTATTATGTGTAATCTCATCCGTTTTGTGCTGCTAAAGTTGCAAGCCACTCACTAGAGGATACATGAACGAAGGAAATAGTGAATTGCGGTGTAAACAGAGATTATGCCCCCTTTGCTGCGCAAGTAGACGGCGTGGCCGTGGAATTGATATTGATATTGCACGACACCATTGCTAAAACGCTACAATGAGTACGCCTAAAATGGATACAGCGGTGAAACCCAGGAGATGATTTAAGAAATAGTATACTTGGAAAGGCCATTTGGATAAAAACTAAAGCTAGGACGTAAATATGCGTGTGCCTTAAGAACAAGGTATTCACCAAACAGCGTGACGATGTGGCTCGCTAGTGCATGAACTTCGTTCTACATGTTGCACCCTATCCATACTGAAACTGGAAGATTGTAATTAATAAACAGAAGATTTGAGAGTGTCACAAGCTGTTTTTCCATACATCCAGTGGGTGTTGACAGAGAGTCTCTTATTTTCCACAGTGTTAACTCATTTCAGCGCTATTCGCGTGGGCAAGTAGAGTAAAAAACACCTCACTCATTTTCCTACTATGTTGCATGCGGTGGGAGGCATGCAAGCAGGTGAGTAGATGCGGTTTTATGGGAATTACGTCACAAATCACGGCCTGCCATCAAAAAACTTATAAATCAGTCCAGTTATCAACCTCGCTGAAAATGCATTTCTTTGATAGAAAACAAAATGGGATATTGGGCTCGCGTGCAAATGATATAGAGCGCTAGCTTACGAGTTAGGCCGACATAATTAACCGCGCCATGATTAAGAATCAGACAAATGGGCTGATAATAATTATAGGGACAACTCACAACAATACGAATCAGCCACTATTATATGTAATAAGTCTCATCCTGAGATGCAGTAGAATACTCGACGGGTCTATAGGTGTGCGTTTAAAGACCTTTTAGGTGAAAAACTTAGTATCACAATACCTTTTGATAAGGTATCCCACGATACGCAGTAACACGGGTGCAAATAAACACCGGGGATCGTAATTTCAACGGCTTAACAGAAAATGAAATGTTAAAAAACTGGTAAAGTGCAGGCCCTTTCATTGTCTTGTGTAGTGTCGCTTCTGGCGTTTAGCTAATACAGCAACATCCTCAAGTCCCTAGACGAAGATATTTCGCAGGATCATCCATCAACTGACAACGCATGTTTTTACACAAAGGAATGGGTTAAAGTCACCCGTATCAAGCAGCTGAACGATTACACTCGACGTTGAAGAATTCGAGACGGTGTGGTCATTCTCACCTCGGTGTGAAAAAAACGTGCACGAATCACACCCATGACTCAACAAATGGGGTAAAGCTTTGTACTGTTCTAATTCGCGCGTTTTCGCTATTGACCGCTCGACAGGTGAGATGAATAGGCAAAGTACGCACGCAACGTTTGCCAAGAGGCATTATGCCTGCTGCATGTATTGAGAGCGCGTTAGGTGTTGCTTTGTATGCTGATCTGGTTATCATCATCGGGTACGTTGCTAGAAGACGCTAAACTAGTCGCGTTAAATAAGACACGGGAAATAGTGGTCGTTGGAAAAGACCGTATGACATTTTATAAGGCCGGTTTTACCTCCAATTTCCGCGCAACCGATTAAATCAAAGGCAAACGTTATACCGTATTGCAGTGTGCATTCCGGTGCTTGTCGGTAATAACGCGCTTTTAGCAACAAATGGTGACTTTAGTTTGGAAACGTCCGACGGTAAGAAGCCATATGGCTATTAGTTAAAGATGGCAAAAAAATAGAAAACGGTATTTCTTGGTGGGCACCAGGCAAAATTGGCCTGCTGACTTATAGAAGACAGGTGCGCGGCTCCTTGGCAGGCGGCACTTATGATTGCAGGAACGGAATTTTATTCTTTGGCACAGGAATCCCACGTCGCCGTGAAATCACACTTACGCCCGCGGCGATAATTATTTTCCTCATCATCACGCTTAGCATCGACCCAGATACAGCCGAATTGTATGGCACTTCCAAACGACTCCATAATGGATGGTTGGGATTATGAGGTTCAACGAATTATTCTTTCGAGTACAGATAAAGTAAAATCGTTAAGGCGGCAGCAACAGCCCGACCGTACATGGTTTTTTATGTCTTAAATCGGAGAAACGCGAATCATTCGTGGCTTTCCATCGTAGATAAAAATTACTTGGCTAAAGCTTAGATCGGTCAATTGTAGACCTAATTTATGACTGAGCTTTCGTCAGGTAACTCCAATGGCAAATAGTGATGGCAATAAAGGGTCTTCAGTTAGGCGGCTTCCGTCATTCTTCAGGTGTAAAGAAATTTGGCAGCCGATGGCTTCATTAGCCAAGATAACCTGTTTGTTTTATGTGCTTCCAATGAGTGGGAAATGGGAAATTATAGGAATGAGCACGCGAGGGCTTATAAAAAGGTGCTGTCATAACTTATGTGCCGGCGCGCTCACTATAGCAGTCCTGTTAATGAAGGATATATCGACGACTACGTGCTATTGACCCGAAAACCGGCGAGACAGTAATGCGCGCAACAATAACTATGCGCGCTACTGGGTGTGTCTTAAGCAACGGCAGGTAACTTAAGTATTTCCGGTATCCCTGAGATACCTACAGCTTTTAATGCTAAGACGGGGAACAACTTTCATAAGTTTAACACCGGTTCGGGCTCGGTCGGTGTCACCTGTAACTTGGAAATGGATGGTGACAATACATCTCTTTTTTAAATCTGGTTGGGGTGGTGCGGTTTCCTCATGTGGGTGTCGAAAAGTCGCTAAACGGCATCAAGGACAAACCAAGGTGGCAGTGTTTTTGGACATTTAAGTCACCGGAAAAAAATTACGCAGAGTTTCCTTCATTAGCAAAGAACTAATATAGCCTAAAAGAGCACACTAAAAACCACCGTTAAATATTTATGATTTACTGGGTTTTTTAATTTAAATGAAGAGCGCTTTTTAAATGCATGCAGTCGATCAGAACCGTCCATTTTATATATTATCAAAAGAATATACCAAAGTATGAAGTCTTTTTAATTCAATCACAGTCATAGCGCTAAAGTCATCAAATGAGCGCAGACTTATTAATGATACTTTATTCTTTAATTGGTTTGATGCAGATTCCTAACAGCAACTTATGGGCAGTTGGCATCACAACAACTACCTATATCCAACGAACAACCGAGGCACTAGATCTTATCAAATCAGGGAGTGGCAGGCTCCTTACTCACTTTTAAAGCAAATACGCTACTTATCGGCGGCAAAATGGTAGAACCGTCAAAGTGGAATATCGCACCCAACACGCTCACCTGTCAACTGGCAGTACACGACTTATAGTGAAATTTTATTCACTCCACGTTCTACTGCTGAGAATATGAGCTAGCATGTAGATGCAGCACATGCAGCGCGCGAATAGTTTGGACGTCAACGTCGGTAACCTGAGCGTTCAAACACCTGTTTACGTTAAAAATCGGCTGACCGTATGAAGCCAATATTTGAAATTACTGGCGATCAGCTAAAAACGTGGGACAGACGGCAAGCCAGTACGTGAAACGCTAAATCCGATTGCCTTTATTTTGTTGCCTCACTTTCGTTACTTCGCGGGCAGTATCCGAGCTTCAAGAGGTACATGTCGACAATTGAAATGAGTCAATACAGGCTTTATCACTTCCATGAGCGCAATAGGTGTGGTTGGCCAACATCATGGAACCTCCGCGCTATTTGAGGCTTCGGGGATAATTAGGCAACCGTCTGCATACGCTGCCGGTCACTGCAATCATATTAAAAACGCAGCCTGAGCAAAACGCCCGTAGTATTTTAGTTATGCTGATTATTATCAAGATATTTACCACGGTTCCTTAACGTCGTTAATGGATTTGGTAAAGAAAAGCAGGTGAAGCCGCTAGCCACATCAAAACGAGATTGCTAAAATTCGCATTTACGGGTTCGACACCTGTCGGGAAATATTTTTAAAAAATGTGCTGCAAGGAACCTAATTCGCTCATCCGTAGAACTTGGCGTAATCACCAGAATATCTTTCTTGAACACATCATGGATCACAAAGGCGAAAAAGGAACTAAAAAAAATTTTTTTCAAAAAAAAAAAAATGCGTTATTGTAAGTGTGCTGAGGATTGTATCGGAGTCTTAACCAAGGTGAAGGGTGTGACTTGTCCATCACACGTGCTCTAAATTCAAAAGCACTATGATCTGCCTTTAATGAGCGCGATTATACCAAAACCAAAGCATTGTTCGGGTAACTCCAGCTAGATAAACGCCTCACACAGATGGTTGCGCACAACGGCACGTCAACAAATACGCAAAAAGTACTTAGCTACATGTGATATTTGTCGTAAAGAGGGCGCCAACGTTTGTCTATTGGGCGGAAAAAGAGCGTATTAGTAAATGAGTTAGATGCTCAGGCATTAATTCAGTCATACCATACTATTCTTCCTGGGTAAAAACTCATGCGTGTTTCCAAGAAGAGATTTTTGTTCCGGTAATAGGGGTGACTAATTTTTAAAGACGAGAAGAAAAGCGTTGCACGAATGCCAATGACACTGCAAATTTGGCTGGAGCCGTCCCTCATGGACGCGTGATAGAACGTCGTATCGCGAATGGCCGAAGCTACTTCAGCCCGGTTAGAGTGGTGGACCAACTGCTATCTAAACTGTAATCAAGCGTCACATGCTGCATTGCGCAACAAGAAATCGGGAAATTGTCGTGAAAAACCACAAGATGAGCTCGACCTTCCATTATCAGCAGATAAAAACTATTGGTAAGCTATGATATTTAACCACGCCATTGGGTTCTTCTAAAGCATGTATATGCTGTGCCAATGATGGCGCGTGCCCCTGCCCTCCATCATGTGAATATCTGCGCATTGCATTATAAAGCTGGTAACTTTTGACAACGTTTTGGCTAAAAGGTTTAGTATCTACCTATACAATAAAAACAACACATACTCGTAATTGTATACTCGATATTAATCTTTCTTATTAGCTTACAACCACAGCGCAAAATCCAGGTGACGTAACCGACATTCACAACAAAATATAGAAATCTTCCAACCTGCAACTCCGCATTGGGCCCACCCGAATTGACGTACTGTTTTACCTGTGTAACAACTAATCAATTAATTGGGTTAAATCTTTGAGACCAATGATTTTACCAATTCAATCGTTTTTCAGGCGACCCATTATATATTAATGGCAAAGACCCCATAAGGTCGGTGATGTTGGTTATTCTATACTGAGCATAAATGATCCAATCTTTATCATAATGGCTGGAGAGGACGCCGCCTTAACTTATAGTGTGAGCCACATTTAGGCGTACAATAAATCATTCATTAAAGAGCGTTACATTATTAATAGTCGCGAGTACGGAAGTTGCATAATACAACGTATTTTGAAAATGAGGTAACAAAGCCACTGTTCCGGATCAGTTGTGATGACACATGATATCTACTTTCGCGTTGAAAGACGGCGAGCAAAAACTCATGGTTTTCATTGCCCCGAAATAGATATGCTTAAACCAGATACTTTGCTACGTGACGTTTGCCTGAGTAGTTACAGACAGTTAATTCACTCTTGGAAAATACCAGCAGAAACCCACTGTTCAGAGTACCACCTACCTCAGTAAAAAGTGGTAATCAGCAATTAAAGCGTGATCAAGTATTCCCCTGAACGAATTGTGGAAGTGTAATATCGCATTTATTAGTTTGCGATAATGGTAAAAAATCTACTGGGAAGCGAATTCCGGGCGCCTACAAGAAGAACTAAGCCGGTGAGCATGCCATATGGTCGTGAACAATGGCGATTATCTCTTACGTCAGTGAATGAATTTATTCCAACAAACAGTGCCTAAGCCGATTATTCGTAACCAAGTGGGACTGCCAACCGATATAGGGACATCGACTTTTTACAGTTATAACAAACCTAGCTTATCACCAACCATGGCCTGATTTAATCGAGACATCCCATGTATTGCGGTTTAAATCTCAATTAGGTTTTTGAATCAGTCGAGCGATTATGTGGGACTTGGATATAACTATAATGCGTCTTTTTATTGATGTTAAGCATTCATATTTTCCTTACATGTGTGAGTTTATCAAGTGATATTGTTTATCGCTAAACCTGACGGCAAATCGAGGTTGCTCCTACGTCCGTATGGATAAGAAATATGGCAAGATAGAAACGATATTATTGCATAGTACATGTTTATATTTGATGGTTTGACGGTCCTTATTTACAAGCAAACATCGGGTAAAACACCCGCGATAACGCATCAATACGCGGCTTCTTTGTGTTTGCTCTTATTGCTTTTAATGCACAAGGGCAAACTATCCCGTTGTTATATACTTATACCCACTATATGAGCCGTCTATGATGACTTAGAATAGATAGTTGTTTATTGAGTCCGAGCCCCCTTTTCATTGTTAAATGGTTTTTGTCTTTATATTTCGTTTTTATTTTTGGCCGTGGATATATATTGGCGGCTGGTTATGTCCGTTTGGTGCTTGCAAGAAATTCGCCCGGCACATGCCGGCTTAAAAAACGCGTATTAACAATTAAAATAAAACCGCAACATCATAAAATTGTGGCCCCAAGCCATTAAATACTCATTTTGAAGTCGTCTTAGTGGTACTTCCTTTGTGTCACCAAATTTTGGCGTCGGAAACTTTGCTGAAATTGAACCTTTCAAACGTTCGAATCACCTTAGAAAAAAAAAATTTGTTAAACGTGGCCCGTTTGTTCTGTAGCCCGTCTTTCCCTATGTTACTGCAGTATGAAAATACATAAAGTATACTGCCGTTATTTATGTCCGCTTGGCGCGTCTTGCGATTATTTGGCCGATCCGAGTCCTAAATAATGTTCGGTCGCCGTCAGGAATGTGAAGATCCCCTGTCATATGTAAGAACAAAAAGTGTGAGATTGATGCCATCGAGAAAACCGGCGAGATCAATATTCGCATGCGGTACAATTGTGTTTAGAATTGTGTGTTAACCATATTGAAATCCGACTTCTTTGTTGGTTGATAAATATATAAGGTAAAAGGAAGCGGCCCTTAGGCAAAGAGGCCTAGCAATTTTTTGTCAGTCAATGTTGAGTAGAATTGACATACTCTGATACAGTGTTTAGCTAATCATTGGAATCGCTTGACCAACTCAAGCCAACAGAAAGCAATTTAAAAATATGGACATTTATTTTGAATAAGTACGAAGTGCAATAGTTCTGCAAATGACCCTCAAAAATAGCAGTAGTGAGCTTAAGCTCAATAGAATTATCTTTGATGACCACTATTATTTCTATTGCGCTCGTGCATTTGAATTTGAGGCTTATTAGCTCGACGCCATTAATTCACACTTTCTGATAATGATGTGTTGGCTGGCCACATGACCGCTTGCAATTCAATGGTGGCGTGGCTATAAACCGACACCATTTGCTGTGGTTTTCATGAAGCTGTTTTTGCTATTCAATCTACGGTTAATGAAACCTGACTGAAGTTCTCTACTTTCCGGACGCGCAAAAAACAATTAATTCTTCTACACGATCGAATCTATTCCTGAAACCACTGGCCACACAATTGATTCGAATTAGCTTTAATTTTATTCCTTAAGTGGAGGATTATCGAGGCCAAACGAAAGAATGTTATGACCAACCTTAGATACCTTTACCAATGGTATTTCATTTCCTCAATTATGGCGGCGTGCGCCACATGGCGTTGATACTGGATGCAATAAGACCACGGTATTTTGATGGTAAAGATTTTCGTAACATCGGGTCAGCGATTAGTCGAAGGTTTTATCAATAACCAAACAAAAGTTTTACTATATTTCGGTCTAACCATATGATCCATGGAGTAAGTCTAGTGTCGCACTGCGAGATGCTGATAGCGAGAACACCCAAGTGTTTCAACATTAATGGTACCCGAGGCCCGCATTCGCGATATGACAGATGAGATGGGCCTCAGCTGAGAATGAATTGGATAGCCGTGAAGTAATTTTCTGCTGCATCCAACTCGCATATCAAAATAGGTCAGGGATTATTACATTCGCTCGATTTCAATCGAGTTACAAAGCCTTTTACAGCTTATCTTTTTTGTGCAGTCGATAAAGGTAATTTGTCTTAATGAAGTATCCTTAGTTGACATCATATGCACTTGCTCAAGAAATTACAATCAATACGTAATAGTCCTCGGTTCGCCGCATATGGGAATGGGCTGTGATTGGTTTCTGCGCTCGTAAATAGCGTCCGTTAGTAAAGGTAAATGCGACCAAAACCCTACGCTATTGTTCAATCTACGGTTTTTAACCCTGAGTGGTTTTTAACCGCGTACGCGAACATCATAAATGGACTGCTTCAAATCTAACCTTTACGGTGGTAACATTATGAAGAAGCCTATGAAAAATATGGACGCCCCTTAAATAGGTTTTTCATCCAGGATGAAGAGATTGAATATTTAAAAATATGAAATAAAAAACTAATCGAAAAATTAATGACGTGCACATTAATTTCAAGGTCGAGGACAGGGGCCACTAACGACGTACCTCTATTCACCTTTGAAAGGTCGGTGAATGCTGCGGTTCAAAGTCATAACAAAAATACGCAAGAGCTTTATAATGATGCGCTAACCAACAATTACAAAGCGACAAATAAGAGCTATACGCAAAGCGAATAAAGCCGAGCCATATCTTATAAACAACGATTTGTCGGAAGCAAGAAATAAATCACCGATGGCTTTCGTGTTTTACTTGACCAAGACGGCAATATCATTTTCAAATTTAATTTTGAACGCTTCTGCAAAATTCAGAAACTTCAAGTCCAATAGAAGAATTCTAATTACAATAGATCTAAAATCGTTAGGTTAATAGTTAAAGAGGCAACTAATATAAGTACACGAGCTTGACCGATGATCAACAAGTTCGGTTTGAACCCATCTAAATAACGCCATGTCGTTGCGTATCAGCTGAAAGATGCGCTAAGACCTTCCCAGAAGGCGGTTCGTCATATTATTACTGATATTACTTGCACATTCAAAACGGACTGAAATCGCCAACGTTAGAATCGTAAATTAAGCTGAGAAATAATGCCTTATTGCAAAGGCCTGATTGATAATCTATCCAAGGCGATTATTATTCATATGAAGATGACAGTCCGGAAGTCTGACATCTTCAGTTGAAACGTCTTGTCAATTAAGCCACGAAGACCTATCCAAGAAGTCAGTCCATTGCAGGATTTTACGGCCATACGGAGTCTATCCATTGGTTAACTAATTCTGAACATTTACGTGCACAGTTCAAGAGTTTAACCAAATGGCACTGAGTGATTGACGTGAGGCGGCACTTTTAGCGATGGAAAATAGTATTATTACATTGGCAAGATATTACCATTTATGAGAAACAACACTCATCAATACGAATTTGTTTTAAATAAAGAAAGTGAAATCTGGTTACGCACGAGTACTGATTAATGTTCCTACAATGATTGCTTATGTAAATAATAACAAAACTCGATTTGTGTTTAATCTAACAAACATTAATACAAATCTATGGGCAAATGGATCTGAACTTATACGAAGAGCGTGGATCTTGGAGAAACTCCACTTTATTCGAGAAGTTCATTAAACAGCAGATGTGTTTATAAGTCGTGTGTTTATCTGTGGCAAGAAAACGGTGCCTTTGAGAGTCGTCTGAGATTTATCACGAGGAGTCGAAAGTTAACTTGCCTTAAATCATATGTTTCCCAATATCTCTGAGCAAGGTGAAGTGTCGGTTTTTTTGTTTGATTAACAATATTACAGAGCCGAATTCTTGCTGCTCATGGCGCCCTTGCAGGGCGGCAAACTTAGACTTGACGGTAGCGATAAACTTTGTTAGGCCGTTTCACTTTTTGTATTTGTATAGCATAGAGGCTCGAAAGTCCGCAAAACTAATTATGCCGCAGCTTAGGCTATCTGATCCAATTCGTTCTGCTGGAGTTTATCCGAATTGATCCCTAAATCTGCCCAAATCCTTAGCGGCAGTAGTTCATGATTGCTATTGCAAACCTTGACACTGTCAGCAAAAACTATTTGCTAGTCGCTGTTATCATGACTTTTGGACTGACTGAACAGGCCGATACTCAATTCAAATTAAAAATTCGATTAAATGATCTGGAAAACCTGATCGTTACCTAGTGATATATCAACTTGACGCTGGTTAGTCAACCGGATAATACAAATATTCTGCCTTGAATTCTTTGTTAGAAATTATATCGGGTGGGACTATCACACAAAATATCTATACACACACCCTTATAAAGATTTCCGTTGTGTGCCGACCTCTGTTTACGTTGAGTCAGATAGGCCTGTTATTTCCAGAATTTTACGTAATTACCTATCCAACGCTATCAGGTATGGTCCAAAGGTAAAAAAGTAACTAGTTGTCGCGTCGCAGGAGGATAACATTGAAGAGTCAAGTTTGGGATACAGGGATGTATTGTGCGCAAGAGAATTTACACGAAATATTCAAAGAGTTTAAGCGTTAAAGGCGCTGTGCAATGCAGCATGCAATAGCTTTGGGCTTGGGTCCTTGGCGGATTGTTGAGAAAAATGGCAAAATGCTGCGATTCACGGCATTCTTAGTGGTTAAATCGGAAATTGGAAAGGGAAGTCTATGTTTCGTATCTTACTACCAATTAAAGTATAAGTATAGAAACCTTTACAATGGTGTCAAGGAAATTAGATGACGCAAGAGGCGCCATAACTGGATGGCAGATCAGATATTAGGTTGCTTAAGGGTCAAATGGATTGGTTAAGATAATGAACTCTGGGCCTATATTGATGCATGCGCCTATGATGACTGCTGTTGGGGTTGTGGAGGTGGATCACCGCTGGTCATACGATGAATTAAGCGAGTTAGCTGACCTTGCGACCATGATGATGTGATTTGTTACTGGTGACTATCATTTGAATGATGATCAAACGGCATAATGTTGGCTTCACACAAGCAAATCATACTAAAAACAGGCTTTTAGCGTATCCCCACTAACTGTAATGGAATTTCAGTCAAACTATAAACACAGAATTTAGAGAGCCTAATTGTAAGAAGAGACAACATCTCTTTAATAATTAAACCGTTAAACCACTCAACAAGAATGATTCATGTCAGCAACGCATTTTCGTTGATTGATCAAATGTCATAACAGGTGACCTCTACGCATTCGTTAGTATTTTACTAGCGTTTGAGATAGGTACAAAAGCTCTAACTATTTGCACTTGCCTAATGACTACTTTCACCCACGATTTGAGACACTTTCTTGAGTTTCTTTAATTGAAATTACGACGAGGTTGAACTCACTGTCGTGTCATTCTGAGCAATATCTCAATTTCATAAGCAATGTTTTTTAGCTTCAACCTATGATGATATTTATGAGTATATCAATTCTTTGCGAGTGGAGTCACTGCATTTTTTCAGGTGAATTTATCAAAGCTTTTTATTGGATTTGCTACTTGGTGCACCTTGAACGAATTAGCGCGCGAGCATCAAAATCGGATGGCAAACAAACATATTACCCGTTAAAAATAGATCGAGAGAACACCACTGTAGTTATACTAGGAAACTTCCGAAATAAATCCCACAAGTCTACCATAGATAAATGGTTGTAATATTTAGTTTGTTTCTCCACTTTCCCGCAAGAAACTAATAACGACTGGGTAATGGGTGGGGTCTTCGTTGCGTAATTCCTAATAAACCGACTCCAAGCCAGCAAAGATGCATGCATATTGAGTCCAATAAAACCCAAATCAAAGTCCATGTTGTCCTTTGATTAATGTCGATGAGATGCCTCTAGTCGGAATCGGCTCTTAAACAAAAACCGAACCGAGCAAATCGATCACATATAATTCCGAAGATGGCCTGCTAAATATAGGATGGTCATCCACTGAGTAGGCATCCTTCTGTACATAACAGTCGATTTATAACAATTTTTTAACTATCGATAGTAACAAGATGATTTAATGCTTAACGCTGACAAAACTAAGACCGCGAAGTTTATAAAATTATTTATGTTAATTTTACAAAACGGGGGTGTTTATCCGTAACCCCTCATAGCAAGATGATTAATAATGCCGTTCAACATGCTGGTGTGTTGAGCAGATCAGAATGGCGTTAAAAGGTCACATAACAGTACCTACGTGAGAAAGTCTTAATTTAGCGTTTCCTGCTAAACTAGTTATCGAGTTTTCAAGATTCGGTATTTATTAAAATTCGGGCAACCATAGATAATACCATTACGAACATGTTCTAAATATCCCATATGCAAAGTTTTTATGGGTAGTGAACCCCGCTGCCATATTGGCCTGTATCACTTGGTTTTCGTTTTCACACCTGAATGAAATCAGCAAAACGATTATCAACCTGTGGGTAAGGATGCTTTTAATAAGAACCGTCGACTCATTCGACTCAGCACCACGATTTGTCCTAAGCCAGCAACGTTATCCGACACCATTCCGAGATACCAGATGCGGTCAATGATAGGCCAGAGAAATTTGACGTTTAATCCATACCTAATCCAGATTGGGTCTTGCTCAATGCCCTGTACTTCACTCGTGCGAAAGATCCATTCACCAAATCCTTTGCCGTCCACCACATTATATTAGATTTCGGTGTATAAGGAATATTCAAATGTCGATACGTGGTGTGTTCTTTGTAAAAACCTGCGCGGAATTTACTTCGGTTCCATTACAACCTAACGGCAACCACCATTAAAACCGAGAGTTCACAATCATGGGTTCTGATTTAGAGTGACGTTTACATTGTGCTTTGAGGGCATCGGATACGAATAAACCTGCTGGAGATGTTTACCAAATGAGACTGCCGTGCAAATCGAGAGGCTACATCCAACGTGTCCGACGGAGTTTGCACCCATAACTAACAGTAATTCAATGCACTAAAAATATTAGTGCGGTTAAATAAACAAAGTCTTTAACCTAAGGTCACGAACCCCAAATCTTCTCGACAATTTCATAAAATTGACGTGTACGTCTATTACTTAAAGAGGTGTCGTGCCCAAGTCTGTTTGCATGGCATGCACGCAGAGTTTGAATAATCAGCTGATCGTTAATGGAGTCCTCTTACCTCAACATGATAGACCTGTACTTTTCAAGAATTTTGCAAATCATCTAGTGGCCTTATCCGAGTTAGTAAAGCCTAAATGTTGGGTATTTAATTAGGCCAAAAATCCCATCTTTATTCGAGACTTTGAATATCACGGTCCGCATACGGCACCCGCTATGTCGGTTTGCTTCAAGATACTTCTGTCTTGACATAAGATTGTTAATCGTACAGCCGGCATGCAGAGAAGGTCAGTGCCATCCTACTTATGAGAATTTCACACTCGGGCGAGGGCGTGCCACAGACACGACTGCTATCAGCCGTAGCAATAAGACTTTTCGTGAAAGTCAGGTTTCCATAATAGTGTCCATCAAATAGTGTCCATAATAGTGTCCAAAGTGTGTTTGTTAATATATCTTGGACAAAGACTACGATTTAAATAAAACACGCACTTATGAATTCCACATTATATTGACTGATTTATAGAGCTAATTTAGACATTCAGTCCTAAATGAGTAGCTCTTTAGGATGAATGAAATATTCAACGGCAAGAATAACTCGCTGCTACTGCACCTCCAAAAATTTTTGTATGGATATTGCATGAATAAGGCAGACTTTTAAAGTGCTTGTTGGTGAGCGCACATCAGAGTAAGTCACTCCTGAGTGCTGTTGAGCGGAGCTGAACACCGGTTCCATAGACTAAGTCGGTGGATGAATTGTCGTCCCAGCTACGGGCTGTAGAATTAAAACACACCATACGATCCGCCATATTAAAAGACGAGCATTTCCATTTGTACATGCCAATGAGTTAACGAATAGCGATCGG
>Ga0163217_1110074_pt1 | contig 19537 bp, 11 predicted proteins | sample SynspAceP_FD_185933 | JGI IMG/M metagenome (GOLD analysis project Ga0163217, IMG submission 185933) | Saline lake microbial communities from Ace Lake in Antarctica - Synechococcus sp. Ace-P (PacBio error correction) | ecosystem: Environmental > Aquatic > Non-marine Saline and Alkaline > Saline ...
TTCTCGCTCTAGGGAGAAGCTACCAACGCGTCGATAATTTTAAATTCTTGTGGAAAGCTAAATGAAAATGGGTGTTTTCGGTGTTTTCACCCTTTGATGGGTAGAAGGTGCAATGAGGCTTAAGTCTGCTGTGGGAAAACCGATGGCTTAATCTTGATTCCTATCAGATTACCAATCAGAAGACATTGATCGCATTTCTTTTTGGAAGGTGAAAAGCTATAGATTTCGCCGGAGTCCCAGGCTTTTTTTATAGGACATTTAATAGTAAATGATGGAGGTTGGGAATTAGTTGTTTGGCTACGTTTTTGCGCACTCTATATCAATTCAGGTAAGGCGCACGGTGGTGATCTTCGACTCGGGCGCATCAAGGAAGCCGAGGGTAAGCTTCAAACACTTTAAATTGATGGCAGTACGGAGGGCAATAAAATTGGTTTCAAATACTTCCCCCGCGGCTTCAAAGCCTTTTGAAATTGGTGCATCGAAGATTTCAAGATTCCGGCTGATAGTAAGAAAGCTCATGGCATGAAATGAACCCCGTAGTCCCTAGCACATCTATTTCACGATCCCCCGCTCGAACCGCAAATGAGTTATTCCGCCTTACTGATTTTGGCAATAAACTCTAATTTCTTCATAAAAGAGTTAAATACTGAATTTAGTTAAATAATTCAGTTTCCCCAATGGTACGTCAAACTCGCATATCATGGATTCCGGCTGATGATTGACTAATCCCAAAGGCTCGGAAAATTCTGATTGGAAAAGGCTCATGTTACTCAAAAGACAAGATTCTTGAAGTATTTCTTCGCGGAGAGATATCATGAGTTGATTCAAAAATAGATTTCGCATCGGAAGAGGTGATGGGAATTGTGACTCTTATTCGATGGCTAAAGGAAACGGATGTAGGGCATGCTTTCAATTTTTCCCCGTTAAAAAAACCATTTACTAGTATTAATAAAATGCAGGTTGTGTTTAGCGAAATTTTTGACAATCAAGTTATTATTCAAATTAATTTTTTGCTTAAATCTAAGCCTCTTATCTACTGAATATTGATACTACATACGGTTGAGTGAATAAGTTTCTACGTACTGTGTGGCAGATCCTATTATCTTATAGGTAGTTTTAAATTTGATTCTTTTTGTTCCTAAAACAGATAATACAGTCCAATTAAGCGAGTTTTGAATAGCTTCTCTATATTCCGACAATTTTTGTTTTCAATGTGCGTTTTCAAATTGTAGCTAATCGGTACAAATGCCGTGCTTATCTGTTTGACTTGAATTTCACACTGATGGACGGAATTCAAGGACACCTTTTTCTATCAATTTTAAAATCCTCGCTTAGGCTCTGCCGCAAAACTAATACGCTGACGCTGGAAAATATATATCACGCATCTGGCACTGCGATCGGCCTACAAAAGGCTTTTGTCAAGACAGATATTGGCAGTTACTTTATCAATAAGGCGACTAAAGAAGATGAAGGAGCGGATTTTTGGAGGAACTGAAAAAGACCTGACCGAAATCAAAGATACAATCCAGCCAGAAAAAATGGCAATAGGAATTGATTTGGCTCTTCTCAAGTAGAAGAGTCTGAGATTGAAGCTTTTGAGGCACAGCAAAGCACTAACCTTGCAACTTCTTCATGTATTCAATGGTTTAGATTTTCTGTAGTCGATCGATGTTTCTTCCAAAAGGTCGGTGCGAGCTTTTTTGCTAGTAAGCAGATCGATCTAAATGCCACGTTTGAATGTGGAACTGGACCAAGTAGGCAAGTAACGGATCGAGTGGTAGATGGGTGTGATGCAATGTCATGGAAGAATGAATTTCTGCACAAATGGGCTCGTCGATTATGCCTATTCGAGCAAATTCCAAAATGGAAAAATCCTGGGATATCAGAAAGGAATATTTTAGGTTCTGGCCAGCAAAGATTTTTCAAGAAGATTTGCAAAAAAATATGCACCTGAAAAATCAAGGGCACTTATTCCGTTGTCAGGTAGGTAAAAAGTACTTCACCCTTCGCCTACGTCATTTGACCGCGAGAACGTAAAGTAGAATTGGGCATAGTTCCAAACTCGCAAAAGAGCTCCTGGAGGCAAGCTCAACTTCTGCTATATCTAACGAGTCAATAACGGTCTTTTGGAAATGGTCAGATTCTTAACACGAGAGGCTTTACCCTAAATATTTCTTTGATAAACTGGTGATTTACGAATTGCACCACATTTCCCGAGCTTAACCTCCGCAAGCTTTAGCCAAAATAGGTAATCTGAAGCTGGGACATAGCATCCAGTCTAGTAACAGATCGATAGCACCACTCTCCAATCTGCTATGATGCGGATTAAATTGATTTTGTACAAATGTATGGAGACTTATCGGGGTAAGCTGAATTTACGCGCGTTACAAAAAATTCATGCAGGCATTGGCCAAAAACAGCTATTCTATGGAGTTATTCCGGAATCTCCCCTCGACGAACTCACACTGATCCAAAGACGAGGAAAAATATACTTTCTGATCTCTGATGCAACCAAAGAGTTTACTTTTTATATCAGGAATCACATTTGGGACAATGATACGCTTTCATCTATGAGAAGTCCGACATATCAATAAGCAAAAAACTCACTCTTGTGAAAACGAAGTTTTACAGGACACTTACTGGTTTTCAATGGAATAGTTTTCTAAACACTTTGGTTAGAGACTAGCGACCTGGGACCAAAATCGGAAACACCTAATTTACTCTGGTCGGCTTGATGTTGAAGCAGTCCCGATCTAATCTGCATGGGGCGTGGAGGAGAGATGAAAATTAAATCTGGCTCTCGCAAGGCAGGATGAAATAGGTGGACGTATCCAATAGAAAATTTAGAAACACACGAATTTTCGAAAGCCTGAAACCATCATTCAAAATCTTCAAACCATACATAACGAGTTTTCAAAAGCTTTGCGCAGGCAATGGAGCAAGGTTTTAAGTTCCGCTTATGGAGTCGAGATCGTCAATTCTTATCTTCAAGCCTTACCCGATTCCTTTCTAAGAAAATTTCTCCAAAAATTAGGCGGAAATCTGAGCTTGAAGGGAAAGGGTAAAAACTAGTATATTATATCGATCCACTTAAAAAGTTATGACGAGGAGGAAGAGGAATTAATGTATCGATCGATCTATATATTCCGAAATTGTCCTGCCTTGGTGATGAGAGCCTGCAGGATCCACGCGCTATGAGTCTCGGAGATAAAATGCCTCGCAATATTCTAGTCAGACTGTCGAAAATCAGAGGGAAGAAGGCAATAGCGGATTGTCTGATGACTCTTATGTATCGGATAATCACAGATTCTTGAGGTACGTTTCTGACGTGCTTTCGACGAATCCTATCGTACTTGAATTCAAGGCCGGCATATATTCGGTTCAAGCTTGATCTCGGGTTTCATTACCTACATACGGAACAAAGTTCAGTAAGGTAAGACATGTGTATATTTGGCTGTTCTCTGATGAGCATTGCCTATTGACCATGAGCTTTTTGGCGCTGGATCAGAATGCCTTCTGTACTTAAAGAGCAAGTCAAAATTTCAAAAGAAAAGGAGGTCTTGAATGCTTCAATTGCCTCTTATGGAAGCGCTGGAGGAGTTGATAAAAAACAGATGACATCTATGGATTGAAAATGTTAGGCTAAGGGTTGGAAAAGGCGCCTTAATATCTCGGGTTCTATATTAAGAGGCTGTATAGTGATTCCCTGCCAATAAAACAGGGCAGTTTAAATGGCTTCCTCGACACTCGCGCTAGGAATCAAATCAAATCGAGCGCACAGTCAATATATTTCCGGAAGGGGCATCACTGCATGGCGGATTCTGACGAATCACAAGTCAAAAGGCTTGCAGTTTAAGGTAGTTTAACCTGATCGCTTGTTCCTTAAGTGGACAATCTTCGGATATTGGTAAGAGGAAATGTAGTTTTGTCGCATTTGAAGATCGAGAAAAAGGACTTTCGGCATTATCCCCATGATCCGACGTCGAGCTCTCAAAGAATTAATGGCGACACTTCTGAATTATCAGCGACAATGACACTGTACACGAGAGAGAGTGCGACAATCGCGCTCTTAATTAGTACACAGTTTTGAAAAGACCTTTAATGTTGGTACACTTTGACACTCAGGGTCTCAGCAAATTAGAATGTCTTTTTATGGGTCATCACATTTACCCTATAATGAGGAAAAAATTGTACTCAAATTCAACTATAGAAATCTACAATGAACGCAATTCTTGGGATTTCAGTCGCAAAACATCTGATCACAGCTTATCAGAATTTGAGTCTTATCTCTATTTTCAGACCAAAAGTCATTATAAAGTAATTGAATCTAATAGAGGCCGGATTGGCCTAGCAAAATCTTAGAGACCAAAACTAGCATTACCCCATCTAAGGTCGCCAGAACCTCATCAGTCTTGGGCCTATAAAAATTGGTCTGGAAACGTGCATAACATAAGGACTCTTAGAGTACGTAGCGTGGACTTTTCGATAGAAGGAATGAGTAGCGCACGCCGCAAGAAGGCGGAGAGTATTTGTTTGGGTTCGATCGTAAAATGTAAATATACTTAGTATCGTGCTGATAAAAGTGGTCTTGCAATAGCAAAGACAATTGGTGCAAGCATTTTTACTCTTCGAAGGAAGGTTTAAAAATTGATGGAAGAGAAAAACTTCGAGTCGGTAAATAAGCAATTAGATACGCTTATCTCTAAGACCCAAATACTTTGTTTGTTTTCGTACTTGGTACTCGAGATAACAGTTAGCGGAGATTCTTTTTATTGAGCGCTAGCAGGGGAATTTCTTACTTTCGCGTGTGGAAATTGCAAAACACAGGCCTGGATCGATAATTCTAAAGGCTGACGAGGCTTTAATCGTGGACTTTAAAACCGGGGTTGGTATTAAGCCGAACACTGGCTATGCAATCAGAATCAGTTCGAATACATGGAATTGGTATCGATAGCATGTCTGCGGAGAAGCCTTCAACTCCAAGCGCGTATTGTTGTTATTTTTAGAAATGGGTTATTGAGGAGGTTTATGCAGGTAGTTTTTTAAGAAATACAGCAAAAGAGATCCTCGAAAGTGGTGTCCCCGATGCTGCAAAAGCTCAACACAGTGGTTTTGCCAAAACAGAAGAGCAGGATTTTTTTCTTTACCTCAGCATTTGGGAAGCCCTGTTTACGGAGCCGACCTCTGTTGACTGCCTGAGGGTAAAAACAATTGGAGGAGGATTTTCTATGATTTGGCGGAAAATCGTCCGCAGATGATTGGAAAATCCCTGAGTATCTGAGTTGTATCTTGAGTAATACCCAGAAAATCGAATCCGGAGCAGAGAAACTTTTGATCGGTTTTTAATTTCTGGGGAGAATGATCCTGAGGATTTCAATGATGTGGGATCAATTCATCGGCGAATAGACACGATATCAACTTTAATCTCATCTATGGGCATGAATATCCATGGAAATTTTGGAGTCAGACTTAAGTTTCCGACGCAAGAAGTCAAAGATTGAGATTTGATTAATATGGCAAATTCTGAGTCCATTTTCTCCGTTTTATTCACGCTTCAAGGATAGAGCTAAATACAGGTAGGCAACGTTTTTGAAGTTTGGCAAAACTGCTCAGCTCGCTTTAATACCCCGCTCAGTTTCCAAGGTTCTCTTGGCTATTTCGAGTTTAGTTGCTTATACTCCGGGATTGTATCGGAATAAGTTGCACTTAGCTTTGTCCTTTCGAATAATAATTCTTTCGCGGCTTCCCGAGAAAAACATTTACTTAACTCTTAATTGGATCTATTAATGCACGCTTCACTGGAACTGAGTGATTAAGGAGGTTGATTTTAAATAACTAAAATTACATCACTGAATTTGGAGCGCAAAAGATTTATTGGATAGATGGATGGGCGCTATTATTTAAGAGGATAGGTGCAGGAGGCAGGACTTGTTTTTTCGAGACTATCATGAACGGACAAGGTATTGGAAGCTTTTCTGGAGCCGCGACATTTTTCCATAGTAAGTTCGGGAGATTCACCAACACAGATGCGATCGAAAGCCAAAGCAATTTAAAACATATCGCGACCACATTTTGTAAACACAAGAACACAAATTTTGGATGTAACAACTGTAAGTTTTCCAGGATTGGGCTGTTTAGTTCACAGTGGCGGCATGACTTCGTAGGGGTTCTATGTTGGAGAAAATCACATGCTTGGTGAAGCCTGGAAGAGAACTGTGGTGATTTTGTTGCTGACGCAGCAGATGCTTTTTCAGTCATTTCGCCACACCTTGCCTGAGTCAATGTGATAAGATGTGAACGTGACATGGATATATCCCGTGAAAAATGCCCCTGTTTTCTATTACTTTTCCTGGAAAGCGGTTGCTGGAAATTTGCAGCGATTCAATCAAAGTGGAAGATGGCAAAGTGGCTAGCTTTTTTTTAACATACCCGAGCGGTCAAACAATCTGTTGAGCTGCCTTAATTCTAAAAAAGTGAAAACACTAGGTTGTTACTGAAGAGTTGAGAACGAAATGCAGCTTTTGAACCAGATTCATGTTTTCGGCAGAAAGCTTCATAAAGGTGGAGCAATTGTATCAATTGATCTCCAAAAGCTGGAGAACGACTCACTAATTCCGCCTAACTGGCTAATTGATGGAAGCCCTTTAGCTGAGCGATTGAAAGACGAACCTTTGCAGCGATGCTTACCTTTATCATGCTTCAAACAATTGACCAGATTGCGGGAAATTTTTGGCGGGACAGGATATTCTATCATCAATCGAGAGTTCTTTATCCGGCTTTTTCGAACAGATTTTCCGGGAGGTGAAATTGCCTTTTGAAGGGGAACGCGCTAACAGGGTTTACAAATCATGGGCGTGTTTGGAATCCCGAAATCTGGATCTTAAAGCGAGTGATCATTTGCAATATGAATGAGGATAGCTTTCCGCATCTGCGGGTTTGAATTCATGATTCCCTTCAAATATTCGCAGGCAATTTGATTGCCAGTTCAAGAGAAAAATGACTCGATCTAATGCTTATACTTTCTATCGGCTTTGCATAGGCGGAGGAATGGTTCAATAATTTTTATACGACGGCTTCTGATCAGGGGAAAAGCAAGGAGAAAAGAGCCGATATATGCAGCAAATGGGGGGTGGAAATTAGGAACGAGAATGGAAGAAGAAGTAAGTATTTATTCCAATTGTCGAAGTCTCCGGAAAGCCATCACGATTCAAAAAAGTGCTGAGTGGCTCAGCTTGCTTGGATAAGTATTTGAGGAATGGAAAATGGAGATTCTGGTACTTCCTTTTCGCCTTCTGCGCTGAAGTCGTTTTTTCTTGGATTGTAGGCTGAATTCTAATCTTCAGATTTGGCTAATATTCAAGAAAAGCAGGAAGTAAGTGGAGGAAATCGATGCAGCTGTTTTTTTTGGAAATTTGGCCACCTCAGCAATGGAGATTTGGGTATCGGATTTTGCGAAGCGAAAAATTAGAACCCTACTGGAAAAGGCGGATTTTCGAGAATTGAGCAACGAGTTGGAACATTTCCAAGCAATCGAACAAGCATTCGGAAGTTTTATCATTTGGAAGGAGAAGCCAATATCGGAAATTGACAATGGGCAGCAATGGCAATACGCAATTAATACGAGATGTAGCTTCGAGAAAATAAATTTGCAGCCAGATCCTTTGAAGTTGATGAGCTCGGCCCCCATTTTAAGTTGATCTACACTGGAATGTAATTATTGAGAAAAAATATACAGGCAGTTGTAGCATTCAAACCAATTTGATTGGAAGTCAACAGTTTTCCTTGAAAAAAGGAATCATTGACCGTTGTAGATGAGCAAAATGGCTCGGATAAGATATTCTCGATAGAGTTAACAAAGTCACGTCAAGAACAGGATAAATTAAGAACTTTCCCGATGTAGCTTCGCTATTTGATCGCGAGCAATAATCCAGAAACAAGGCCGCCATGCAAACACATGTTTAATGGCTTAATCTATCAGGCCACGAACCTGGAAAACACCTTACCCGCTCACCAGCGATCTTTAATCTCAGGCGAGATGTTTGAGGACGATTTCAATCCCTATCTTCAAGCAGAAATTGCTTATAAAACAGGGATTGAGGTGAATGATTACCGAGAATTCGCAGATGAATATGAGGAAGGACTACACTCAGACTTTTGAGGAAATATTTATAACCCAGAAGTTCCGTTTGACCAAACTGAAGATTTGAAGAACATGTGGGTATCTGTCCTTATAAGGGAGATCTGTGGGGAGAATATAGGTAGGATTTAAGGGCAAGGAATTGGCGCTTATGATTTTATGGAAATGAACCACTCTACCAATGTCGTTTAGAAAGGCCAAGTGTCTTTCTTTATATTGAAGTCATTGAAAAATAAACTAATTGACCATATGCGAAATTGTTTGCTATTGGAGCTAGTATTGTTGTTTGCGTGAGTTTGAGTGGAGTTGTAGCTGGAAAAGAAGCAGAAGAAATCTTTTTGCAACTATACAAATTATCCATGAGGCAAAGCAGATTCCAACAAATACATTGGTGGAGGTTGCGGATATGAGCCAATGGAGCTAGACAGTTCTTGATAATGGGGATTGCTCATCTCTTTAGTTGATGCTTGGAATGGATAAAGCTGCAATTATTTTACCAAGCATTCCTCTCTGAGAAGCAATTTGCAGTAGTGCAGAGTTGGGAGCGTTCTTCCAGATGCGCAGTAAGCTCGCAATTGCTTGGCTTAGTTCTAAAGATCCGAATTTCGCTACTAATTTAGCAATGGATATATCTTTTACTCATTTTGCACACGGTTGTGTAGTGAATCAATTCATCGACTTTCAGGGAGATCTGAATTAAGGAGAATAAATTTTAAATCTCGAGAATAAAGTTCAGCGAAAATTATGCAATTGAAGTTAACCGGTTATTCAGAGGATGCTGTCCAGTTCTCGGAGGGTTATAGCTGAGATTTGATCTGAAGAAGGGAACTGTACTTTGATCTTCTTATGGGGAAGATAGCTCTCACGTCTTATTGAGTCAGCTAAATTACACATCATATTAGGTGTCGATGATGTTCGAGCAGGAAGTACCAGCTAAGGAATGGTAGACTGCGACAGCGAAGCTCTGGCAACTCAAACGATCTCCGAAGAGATCGATCAATTCGAATCAAACCTGAGGCAGTACGGTTAGTTTATTCATCCCTGAATTTGAAAACTTTTCTTTGTGCCTGTCCTTGGCATTCTAACCAATTTTTACCGCGACCAGGAGATCTATGTACAAAGGAAGCTTCGTTCAATAACCATACCTGATCTCATTATCACACGAAATGGTAATTTATTTTGGGGGAAGTTGGGTTTCCAGTAATGCTTCTATCGGTAGACTCATCAACACGAGGTCCAAAAGAGTCCAATGATGAAATCAATTTAAGCGGACTAAAGCAGGATATTTGGTTTGTGCCCTATTTTGATGAGGAATAATAAGTTTCGTATTGGAAATATGATTTCGAAAAGAAAGGAGAGTCGATTTTTGAGTAATTGAATTCACAATGAGCTCCACCAAGCAATAAATAATACTCCAAATAAATAACAAACATTGGAATTGAAAAACTTCCTCCTGCTACTTCTCTGTGTGTATTTGGTATCACTTCACATATGGTCACATTCAGATGTATACTAAAAGAGACATTATCACGGAAATGCTAGAATAGAAAGGACGGTAGAAATGCAATGCTGGGTCCGGGTTTATTACTCGGGAGGATTATGAAAAATCAGAAGTGTTATTTATTTCCAGTGCACTATTCACGATAGGTAAGTTATTTATTTTTTTCGACTGGATGCGGAATTGGATTTTGTCCCGGTCAAGTTTTTGAACAGAGAATTATTAACGAGATACGACATACTGGATTTGCGATTTCATTCTACCAGTTTTTGATTAAGCCATATAGAATAGGTGCAGTTTTGCCAAAAGATGCTTTTATATAGTGTTTGTTGAACTAGCGGCAATTATTGAGCACGCCTCAAAAATAATTAGACTGCGGGACTGTATCGGATTGTTTTTTTGCCGAAGGAAAACCGTAGCTCCTCAAGAATTAAATTATTCTTCTGCCAGCTAATAAAGTTGGTGCACCGACGTTCAGCGGGGAAACTCCCGCGCCACTTCAGGTTAAATTTTCTTCAGAAAGGCATTTAGAATTTGGAGATACTGAATGATTATATGCATTATATGATCCATTAGTTTCGATGAAAGCTTGTGAGGACCATGGAGCAAGGATTAAATATCGCACTGAAGCAACCCCGTCATTTACTTTTCGGAAAAAAGCTTTAGGTACTTAATATCAGAGGATCATATTAAATTATAGTAAAAGATAAATTAGCGAGAACACGCAAAGTCAAGCTAGCTTTGTGAAATAACAAGTTGGAGTTACGCGGAAGCGCCAGTCGTGCAGATTCTATATTGTGGAAGGATACTTGGACAATCGAAGCTTTCTATTTTGAGGCAGAAGCATTTCGATATGCGGCTGAATGTCAGCGATCGGGAAGATGCTGTGATCGAACAAAATCGGAAGCTGATTTTTGACTATAACCCCTAGTTATTGATTAGCGTATAAATGATTTAATTAAAGTGGGCAATGCCGAAGAAGCATTCTTAAGTAAGTCGGAGAACACGTACAATCAATCGGCGGGCTGTAGGCTTGTGCACGCTAATTTTTAGCACAAAAATGAATCATGATAGGTAGCCAGACTTAATACGGCTGTTTCGGAAAATATAATGCGGGTGATGCAAATGACCAAAGACTACCTGTTACCAACACATTCAAGAAAACGGTTTGGATGGAGCGAGTTTGTGGGCGAGCGAGTTATGCAGGTCAACGAACCCTAAAACAGAATCTCATTTTTGGAAATCAGACAAATTGTCCTGAATATTGTAAATTGTAGGGCTTTTAATATCTCGGACATTTAGCAGTATCTAATACGTAGGCGGTAATACTGCTGACAACTGGTAACGTATTACCAGTATAGGGAATAGATGCGCAGGTTGGAAGGATATACTCTAAGTCAGAGCTAGCTTACAGACCTAAAATAAAAGCGATCAATGGGAAATCAGTCCTTTGTATATAAATATCTTACAAGTGAACTAACATTTCGAAACTCCCAGGTGAGGCTCTAATGTGCGATCAATTAAAAAGATGACAGACCGAAGTAAATGGTTTACCGAAGGAATGTCAGTTTTGTGAGTACACAGCCATATTTCGAATTCGTGGGTAAATGCTTAAGATATTGAATGAAGGGCAAATCAAGGAATCCACCTTGGAGTTCGATCCTACAATACAGGTAGGATAATTGGCACTTCGAAGCTGGAAGCCCCCGATGGGAAGTTGCTGCAGTGACCAAAGGTCTGAGCAAAGCTGATGTTTCCTTAAAAGGAAAGTGATGGTGGCTGGTTACCGTTGAAATCACAATGCGAGCCAACCGATTTTGATAAGGACAGATATTTTTTTGGTATTCAAGGCGAGAAGACAAGCAAGTTTCAATTTGGAATACTTCCATTGAACAGTCCATAAACTTCAATAGGTAAGAAGCGTTTTTAAAAAAAAGATTTTTAGGGAAATTGCTCATGAGCTAGAATTTTTCACAACTAATTCCCTATAATTTCATTTTAAACTTTTAGCATGATCAACTCAAAAAAATTGCATCAATTGTGACGCTCCCGATGCGGAGGAAAAGAATTGATAGCCAAATTCTGTTGAGTGATTCTGCAGAACAAACGTACAATAATCAGCAGAATTCAGCGTCCACCAATCTGATGTCGAAAATATCAACCACGCTCTGGAAAAAGAAATCGGAATATTCTCGAGTCACTCATTCCCCAAGGGGAGGAGCTTTTGCAAAAACCACAGAAGGATAAATTGCTCAGATTGGATTTTCATTCAAAAATATTTTTTCACTCACATTAGAAAAACCAAAAAACGGAAGTGAGTACCTATTTTGCTATGATTTTGGGTACTTAAAATTGGAGGCGATTGGTTTTTGGTTTGTAAAAGGGAAAGGAGACTGGTGAATCCATCTACTAGGAGATCTCCTATATCCATGAATGAAAAAGCAGAATCGAGTCACCAGGATAGGAGGGGATTTTTTTTCAAAGTAGAAGATCCACAAAAAAACAAGAAAAAATGGTATTTCAGGAGCATTTGGATTGAATACTGACCAATATGGTGCCCACCTTCGAAAATTGGAAAATACAAAAATCTACTAAATCATCTGCAGAAAAAGGCTTCACACAATGGTCCCCAAATGAGATCAAAACTGAATATAGTTATTATAGCATTTCTGCAAGAAGGATATTTATGATCAATTATACGGTGGAAAATTTGTGGGATTGGTTGAAATCCTTAAATCTGAAGGAGTACAGATTCTAGACTGAAATAAGTGTCCTTTACTCGTATGGAAGTTTGTCCATATCCTAGGACCCAGACGGCCACAGCAATAGAACTATGGGAGCCTATCGACTCTGAATATGACGCAACTGGTATGAAAGGAAGACCAAAAAGTTTTAAACGCAATGGAAAACTCGATGCAACATGTAATTTGACGAGAAAAAGGGGATCTTTTTTTTATAGTAGAAATGACAACAAAAAGCGATTTGGCCTGAATGGTTCTACGCTGATAGGGCTGACTAAAAAAATAGCTATAATTGAAGCAACTGAGGTAGAGGACAGTCTCAAAGGACAAGGAAGGTTGGGGTAAATCTATTGGAGACATATAGAGTTGAAATTGGTAAGGAAGAAGTTAGATCAAGATCATTCCACTTTTGTCCTTTTGCAAGGCTTCAGTTTAGAAAGCGAGAAGATCTCCAAGAGGTATTAAATTGACGATTAGGAGACGAAATAAATAGGATTTTTCAGCAATGATGCAGTCAAGACACTCAACTTTCCTTGCTTTATCTGGCGGGGAAGCACCGCCAACGGTCGCAATTGGCAACGCCCGGCAAGTCCGAAGGACACGCCGCAAAGTCGAGGAAGCATGACGGATGATTGAAGTTACCGGCAATTGCTATTGTATACACCACATAATAGGTGCTTCTTTTTGTCCTTTACTGGTGCAATTAACCCGGATAGTCACACAAAATGTCGAAAAAAGGCCTAGAGCGCCATGCAGGATGAGCTTTATCACCGAGGGAAGTTCTGAACATCCTACGTCACAGAAAATGTAAATGGTCGTTGGTAACTTTCTCCTTTTTTGCGTTTGAATCGATGGCTATCGTTCTGTACTGGCGTTCGATATCCTGACTGGCTAGTTCAGATAATTGGGATCGCTGTTTTATAACGCAACCGCATGTTCAATAGGTTGCGTTTCCCTCAGTATTTATTTAATTCCGCAATTTTACCTGGTTGTACTTTGCTGACCGTATCGGTTAATATGGCAATGCTCACTCGGAAATGCCCTTAGCTCCTCCTGTCATATCAGCTTTAAATTTACTCTACAACTTTAGATGAGATAAATTCTTAACACAAATAGAAAAGGATTTAAATCCAACGGAGTTTTATTTGGAGGTCTTCTCTCTAGAAAACTCCGGTTTTGGCAATCGCCGACAATGGATAATGCCTGATCTTTTGAATCGGATGTTTAATCATTCAATCTTTCTCACATTACTAAGCCAATTTAACGGCATTTCAAGGTCAAGCTTTAGTCGGAACTACTTTCCGAGGGCTATACGCGATTGTCACAGCTATCGCACTTTTGTCGCCGATTAGCAGTAGTTCGAGATTTTTCAAAATCAGCCGGAATTGGGGAGAGAGAGCTTTTGTATAGATAGCTCGAAAATCAGCTCCTAGACATTTGTGCAGATGGTAGATTTTTTGTTTTCGGCAGAACGAATGGCCGAAAGGTTTTTATCAAAAAATTAGGTTTCGCAGCTTCACGAGCGATGCTATCAGCTAAAAGCCGGAGGAACGGTTGCTTTTGATTATTATACAAAATGCGTTACACCTTCCCTAAGGCCAACTCGACTTTAACCTAAACTTAGAGCATATAAAATGACGCAAAATTAGTACTTACAGGGATACGCATATAGTATATTTTCTTGGGTGTTTTTGCTCAAAGACTTATCTCATGCCGGAAAATTATTTGATGCTAAAGCCGGGGAAAAAATGCTCCCACGGTTAGCTAGACTAGGGTATCGTGGTGTCTGAAGAAATCAAATTCTTTCTGTCAATTCTGGTTATCAAAATCCAGGAACAAACGACCAAGCTATCGACAACTCAAAAAAAATGCCAAGTCATCAACAGCCGAGGTACTTTAAACTGGAGATTCATTGCTTATGCCGTCCATCAATAGAGGGAGAAACCTAGTCCGACCTTCGCTATGTCGATGGATTCAGAGTTATAATGAAGCAAGATGTAGCTTTCAAGTCGTGGCTTTTGCCGAAAAAAAAACACTGATGGGCATGATTCATCACGGTTTAGGGGATCTAGGTGGCCTCGGGAGTGGAATATCTCGCCCACATGAGAAATGCAACTAGCAGCAGCCGTAGAGTAAAGTAAGGTGCACGAATCTTTATACCTTGCCGGAAAGTCCCCTACTCGTCCGACAGGTGAGAAACAATGCCGATCCCACCAACGGAAGTCTCGCAGAAGGATCTTTGATGGGGATGAAAGAATATTCAGGATCTGCATCAAAGGAGTTATTTAAAATTGGATGCCCTTTCCTTTAGAAGCCGAAAGCGGGTAAGCCCAAGCAGTAAAATACGGTTCAGATGGTAATCAAAGTGACGGCTACAAGGCGAGCGTACCTGTCGGTGGCTCGTGATGGAATCTGCCTCCACAATTCCAGAAGAATGAATTGCGAATCTTGTGTAGTTCAGACGGACTACTAAGGATTTTTTGGGATGCATGTCGCAGCTCATGCACATGGTGGACGAGGAATGCATGCGTGCGGTTTGGCGGGAGTCTCCCCTAACCATTTGAGCTTATTCGGCACTATTGATGAGTGAGGCACTATGAAGTTGATAGAAAGAAAAAATGAGGACTTTATCTGTGCTTAAGACGAGTGTACCTGCCGGCTTATGATAGGAAATGACTGCGCTCAGCTTGCCCGAGGGTGGCCGGGCTATTATCCTGAAGTGGTAGCAGAGAAAGCAAGAAGAATCGGAGCTCAAAATTCAAGATACTTATCGCGAAGGCATATAAAGTGGGGTAAAAATCTTGCTTTGGTACAGATGCGGGGATGTATACATGCCACACGGTGCCAATTATCCGGAATTCGTTCTCACAATGAGTGAGGCAGGAATGCCTAATCCGAAGGGTAATAGGCAGTCATAATAGGCTTCAGACGTATCACATATTACCGCTGATAGTTTATTGGGGAAATTCGAGATAAAAACGGTTGAGTTCAGATATTCAATATTCGATACTACAGGGGAATCTGCCGTATTAGTTCTCATCGTGGCAGTAACTGGAGATCCTTTGAAGATATTCGGTGATGAAAAATCTTGTTGTTATTGTTCTGAAAGAGGTGATAAAATTATATTAATTAAAATAGGGAGAAATGTAGACTTTGGACTACTCCTCGGACGCTTTTTAACCTTTTCTATTCTAATCTAATCTAGTATGAAAAATCAAATTTTTATTTTCGCTTTCCTTGGAAAAGAAGGTTAATGTTCAATAAGCGTTTGCGACAGATTCCACAAAAAAGGAGTTCCCGACTCATCTAAACTGCACTGATGCCAAAAGCCCAAGTCTTTTGAGTCCAACATAAGTGCGGTTAACGATTTTGATTTTGGAAAAACAATCAATCTGTTTAATGCAAAAGCAGGCACCATCGGTAGTTGAAAGAGTCGAATTATTTCATAATATACCGACTTGCTTGTTTAGGCACTTTAACTGCCTATTTCACAAAAAGAGAATCCAGAGTTAAAAAAATCCGACCGCATATTATATATTGATTCTCTGCTTCCGTGAATATAATCGGTGGAGCCACCAGCGGGTTTACCTTTCTTACTTTAGTGCTTTATCATATTGGGTATTATTTTGTGGGCCCAACAGCGAACTCTTGTGACGCTCTGGAAAATGGATCTCCCAACTACAATCGAACAATTTTTGCACCATAAATGAATTGGTTGAATAATAACATCGAATTTATAATTTATTACGAGTGATAGGCTTCGACTGCTTTGGTCAATTTGACTCGGATTCGGTGGGGGAAACCAGGACTAAAGTGTTTTCGCAATCGTGAATCGACCAGGTACAAGCATTTCTTTGGGAGAGTAAGAAAATCAGGATATTCGTAGCGTGAGCTTATTTATATGCCAGTTTTTGAAGGAAAATAAGCCGCCTTTAATTTCTCCAAATAATATCCTTGGTGAGAGCTACGGGACCTTCAGAAAATGCCGCGGTGGATGAATTATTTTGTTTGGGAAATGCTTTACGGATTAAATGGAGTGATCCTCGGTCTTGGCTGTTTTTGATCTTCCCACTTTTATTTCTTTTGCGCCAAATGAAGACAATGTCTTACGTAGTCTATTTTTGCCTAGATGGCTGCTACATCTGTGGTATATGATAAGTCGCAAACAAAGGAAAAGGATTCTACCATCTTTTTGTTCAGGAAGTTTCCAAGGTCCGAGTTTTACTAGGAGATATGAATAGGGCATGCCCGCACTTTTCAGGGTAATATACGCTCAATCGCACACAGTCTCGAGCGTACTCGAACTTGCTGGTAAAATTTCTTCAAATTTAGAATATACTGCGGGTATTCTTCGCGAATTATGGGAATTAGACGCCGAACTTGAAATTCGTTTATGGCTATGTGTAAAGAGATAATTATATATATCAGAATTGCGTTGAAAAGAAGGGAAAACGGTGGGTGCGCCACTCGAGCATCTGAGAAATTCTGCGACTATCAACGAAGAGATCCAATTGTCAATTTGGTATTCTTTACGTGGATCTCATTAAGATGCCCAAGCTTAATTAGATGTCATTGGGCGACTTCAGACGCCCATCCCATACTAATTTCACGATCCAGCTTTGCTCTCCCACTGACGAATTCATTTATTAAGACTATTTTTACTATTAGTTTCTCGCCATCTGGCACATGAACAAAACCAAAAATGCCAACGAAATCCGAAGGTCTTTAACTTTTGAATTAAAAAATCTGGGTTAATTCTTCGGATGCTTCACATATTAAATTCACAACATCTGCTTATACTATGGGTTTCCTAGATATTTTTTTTCACGGAGCGTTGAATGGTTGAGTTAAGGAGTTGAGTTATTCAACATCCAGCTTTATTCAAAGAAGGATTCATAAATCGGGATTTGGAAGCATACAGGGACTCGATTAAGAGGTTAGGGGTCAGTCTGGGAGTATTAAACTGTTCGTTTTCAAATCGGTGACGATCTGCCTGATATGGAAAATGCCCTTTCAAAGGATCCCAATGTAAGATTCTGATCATGAAAACGGGTACTATGATTTGGGCTACAGTATTTTTAACGGAGTGGAAGCACTCTATCGCCCATTTGAATATCCGCAATCTGCCAGTGTCGGAGTTCATTATGACCTATTAATGAAAGCGGGCATATGATGTATATCAGATCTCCTTCTTTGGCGAACCTTTGCGTGAGGATTTGAAAAGTTATCGCAAGATAACCTTCACGAAAGTAATATGAAAAGGCCAATGAAAAGAATTAACAGTCTTTTTAATTCAAAAAGTTAAAGAACTTTCGGGTTTTCGGTTGGCATTTTTTGTTTGTTCATGTGCAGATGCGCAGAAACCTAATAGTCAATTTTTTATACTTTTCCCCCAAATGATTCAGCTTGGGAGAGCCAACAGCTAGTGATTAGGTTGGGATGGGCGGTGAAGCTTGCTGAATTATTAGCTTGGGCCTACCCGAAAGGATACTGAGCTTTCATTATTTTAAAGATGGAAAAATTATAGTTGAGGAATATTGGGGCGATAAGTTTTGAACTGGGTTAGGAGAGATGGGATCAAGGACTCTTTTTGGTATTGGGGCTCGCAGGACAAAACACTAACTGCCACACTGGTTGGGATCGCTCAGGAGAATGCTTTTGAATATTTTCGGATCGCAACTCAGGAATACTTAGGAGAAAGGTTTTGGACTTCCCTGAGCTTCGACTCAAGAAGGCGGGGGATCAAACTGATCCACCCGCTGCACCATGGACGACAGGTTGATGATCAAAATGCAGAATCTTGACAATACCAAACCCTGAAAGCCTACCGTATTTTGGCTATCCCAGGAGAAGCGATTGGAGCTATCATAAATGCGCCCTATACCTTATTGGAACAAGTGGTAGCTAAGGCTGCTAATAAAAGTTTATCAATCTATTTTGAAGATGCCCTTGGAAAATAAAGATGGGATGAAAGGGTTCTGGCAAAATCAGGATTCAACACTGTGGTTTTTCAGCGATGCAAGGTCCTTTGCAGATTTTGGTTTGCTACTTTCAGGCTAAAGGGATTGAATGGAAGAAAAAATCTGGTCTACGCAAGTATTTTGAAGAGTTTCGAAAGTTCGACTGGACATCAATCGAGCATACGGATACCTGACATGGCTTTAATGGGAAATGCATCGGTTATATGCTAACCCAGAGAAGCCAAACTATTTTTCCCCGGGGATGTTAATTCTGGCTCCAGCTGATATGGTATCAGGCAATGGGTAAAGGAATGGGCAGTTTTTTTTGATGATCGTCCTTCTGAAAGATTGGTGATTGTCGAATGGGGTGGTTCTTCTGAAATAATCTTCCAGTTCCATTTTTATTGATTCGGGAGATTTGGGATCGTCTGAGTCCCGTCATTCGGAAATTAATGCATGATGATTTTTTTTGTTACTTAAGCCTTCAAGGCGAAATTAAGCTTTAAGCTACGTTAAATATTTTGGCATCGATGAATAAATTCAAACTCCTGTTTTTTATTTTTCATTTCGGAGCTCTTTAAAACTAAACTTCCATTTTTTAGGATCATAGATGCTCTAATGGCCGTTTTCCCTCCAAATTCATGTTTTTCACTCTGGGAAGTGTTAAATCTACCTGGCTAGATTAGGGGTTATTTTATAAAACTCCAGAGACCCCTTTGCTCTTGAACCAAGTCTTATTCGCGATACTTGGAAGTCTCAATTCGACCCATCGTAATCTGTCTGAGTTATCTGTAGAACTGACGACCTATATCTTACATCCTTATCATAACTCATAGCTGATTTGCTTCTTGGGAGTTTCCTGATCCTGGATGATTGCAATAGTTCCAGACCTTAACCATCCAAAGATTTTTCAAGTGTAAACGAAGGCATTGTTTTTTTCGTTGCTGTACTCACATTTTACCCGGTAATGTTTTTTCTCTTGTGTTTTTTGTTCTGCTTTAACTCTAAAAGCGCAATCGTAAAATTCGAAATGAACTTGCGATAGAGAAAAAGTCCAAAAGGGAAGGGATTTGGTGCTCTAGTCACTACACCATTTGTGGCATTCCAGAGACCACCACCAACATTCCGCAAATTAGCTAAATCCCTATAGATCATGATCAATTCGTTCTGATCGATAATAGATGAAGGTCCGAGCGGTAGT
>Ga0163217_1057067_pt1 | contig 19536 bp, 10 predicted proteins | sample SynspAceP_FD_185933 | JGI IMG/M metagenome (GOLD analysis project Ga0163217, IMG submission 185933) | Saline lake microbial communities from Ace Lake in Antarctica - Synechococcus sp. Ace-P (PacBio error correction) | ecosystem: Environmental > Aquatic > Non-marine Saline and Alkaline > Saline ...
TTTACGGGTGAAAGCCAAGATAATAAGCCCAGTGCGCCAAGCCTGGAAGACAGTAAATGCGTTGCGCAATTCACACCAAGTACCTTGTTGACGTGCAATGACAAGGTCCGATTACTGAATTGAACAAAAATATATAGACACTTGCGCTAATATGATCCCACAAGACCCTACTTAATATCTACGGAGCTGCCAATGACCACAATGTTATTGGTAGTGAACAAGAGGTCCATCTAGTTGAATTAGTGGTCATCTGCGAGTAAAAAATGGGAGCCATAAGCACATACGCACGCTATAATTTGTTTACGGACACCCAAATTGGTGGAGCTACGGTATAATACGAAACGGCCCCTGGGCCCAGTACCCGCCAACATGGAAATTAAAAGATGACCCAGAGAGCAAATTAATGGCCTATAGGGAAGCCTGGACACACTCATTGCGGCAGTCATGATTGCCGAATTAAATTAGAGTACCAGCCTTGGAAGAACGATATTGGAGCCCCAAGTCTTTGAAAAATATTCGTATAAGGCAACAGGCATGAAACTATAGCTATCGCCAATGTGCGATAGCTTTTCAGTTTATAAAGAAGAGCATCAACGGGTAATAGATCCCAATGGTGTGAACGCGGCTTGGCCAAAAGTATTGGCAATATGTATGAATATTATTTAAACCCTACGGCGCGCATTATATCTATACCGCCAAGATAGGCGTGTAAAGCCTTTGAACTCGAATTATATAATTTTATGGGAAACATTAAGTATGTGCCGTATGAACCATATAAGTCCAGTCGAAAATTGACGCAACATAGGCTGGCACGTATAGTTCCTAAAAATCGGATTTTGGAAGAAAAGGTCGCTTTGTTTCGGAAGTCGGATTCACATGCCAAATCCACTGGAAATCAAAGAATAAGGCCAACAACAGACCTATTTTGATTCTGCGTTATGGAATAGAATTGCCGAAATCACCAAATAATTTATTGGCTCCCCATCCAAAAAAAGTGGATATGAGCTGAATTAGGAACATTGCGTCACACCCAAGTAAGGTTTATGCCAACCTTAAAGCGTTTGAATGAGTTGCCCAAAAACACCAGTGGAAGGAGTTCACATTATTTGAGCAGGTAGAAAACAGCATAAATATTAAGTTGAACTTAAGAACAACAAGCAACCTATAGCGTTTTGGTCAACTTAAAAGTCGTGGATAAAGAAGAGTGGGGAACTTTATACTTCCTATTCGGAAGAAAATTCATACAACATAATTCCCGTGAAGAACGGATGGGTTGTGCTTATTTAAAGACTATGCAGCAGAATAAAGGGAAGCCTGAATAATATTTTATATGCCTAATTAACTCCTTTCTTGTGGATAACTTGACTTTAAAACGGTAACTAATTTGACAAAAATATATACTTCCAGTACCTGATTCTTAAATTACAGTGGTCCGTAATAGAAAAGGCCAATGATAATAAATGGAAACATACACTAACGCCACCATAGCTTGAAGAGTAACCTTTATGAAATAGGCCAGGCCATAACACCCCAATGAGTCATGCCCAACCATTGAATTAGTAATGGATCCTGGTTGCTCGGTGGGAAACCAGAAAGAAAAACAAATGATACATTGTTCAAGAAAAAAATAACGGTATTGGAACAAACCCCTACGAAGTGGGCCGGATGCGTGAGGAGGAGCGAAATAGTACCCCTGAATCCATACATAACCTAAAAATAACCCTTACCTTTTAATAAATTGACCCGAACATAGATGGGGGAATGTACAAAAACTCGGAAGGAAGCGTCGTATGGTCCGCCCCTCGATCTAGATGCCGAAAGGTACTTGGGCCCTAATAAAAAACCTGTTACTTTTGAACAACGGGGTTTATCTCTCAGTACTGAAGTGAAACAGAGGGCCAAAAATCTACTTGAAAGAAGTGCAGATTTTGGAAAAACATGACCACAAACGAGCGCCATTAAAATCGGAAATACATTATAGAGCCAAACAGCCGCAATCTTGACCACGGTATGATTACCACCCAATTATTAAGTTAGACACCTAATCAGTGTGTAATGGGGAAACTTGGACCAATACGGAGGACTGTCCCGGATGAAAACGGCAGCTACAGCACTTCCCAAGTCCGACCGGATATGATTGCCATTGACATTAAGAGGAGACGCAATATTGGATATATAGTAATCCCCACATAAGAATCGAAGGAAGGTCCCTTGAGTGTAGGTATTTCCAAAACTGGAAAAAACATGGAAAGGGTATGATTGACTGCCTATATAACAGGCAACAACCGATAAAAAGGGGAGGAAATTCATACCCACCTTATTCCACCCCGACGAAGATACATATATATTACATGTATAGGAAAGACCGCAAAAACATGTAGTATTGACTCCGCAAAAAATTATAACCTATCTTTAATAACAACCTAAGAAAAATAGCAATAAATGGTGGCGAGCTAGTCGTGACACCAATGAAGATCCATGGCCAAGAATGGCCTTATGTGAAAGAAGGAGGAAGTGCCCCCTATGAAGTCTTAACAGGTTATTGCCATAGATGGACCAAGCTAAGGAATATAGCAATTTAAATAAACCGTGTTGAACCGAAATATACTGGAATGTCACAGCCACGCCATTGCATCCGTAAATGGAACCACTAGAACTTTGCAAATTGCATTGATACCCTTAGGTATACGGTTTTGGGGACGAAGTTATGTTTCGGCTAACCTGCAGCCACGAGCTGCCAACGGTAATCGAGTAAATCCACATCCTAATCGTGATGTTGTGAGAGAATCTGTTTGATCCCAAAGAATGGAAAGCCAATAACACCAGAACATAAAGCTATCATACCATTCATGTTAGCTACCGATAACCGTGACTGGCCATTGCTAAAAAGCATATCTTTATTTAATGAAACGATTAGTGCCAACTAAAACGGGGGAATGGAATCGGTAAAAAAGCCGTCAGTATTGGGGATATGTAAGTTTAGCTATCAATTGTCAACACATTGACCGCTGGGAAGTGCTCTCCGTAACACCTTAACATCACGGGGAAGAAGCAGATAAATTGATTCACTTAAAAACTGTGAAAAGCCTGAACAGATGCCCTTGAGGGATGAAGGTCGCCGGGATTATGGGGGCCACAGTAATATTTATCAAGTCGGCGAAAATCTGAATAACAGAATTCCAGCAGCTATCCTAGTGAGGTTTAAAAACGCCTACCACAAAAAATGCCGAAAAGACCAACGGGAGTACTTAAATGCATTGAGCTAAACGCAATGCCTGATTTCAACACTATGCAAAGATAAAAGGGAACTAAGAAGGCTTAACTTTAAATTGCGTCAGGTACCATAAAATGAATTAAGATTGCCCCATGAAAAATTCAGAAGTCCTGGCGCGCTGAATGGGGTGGTGAAAATCCAGTTACGAACCATTGAACAAGTGTTCTCTGTAGTGCCACCACAAACCTTCCAAGACACAAATAAAACGATCGTAATTGGAAGCTATTGATCCCCAAAAGATTTTCATTACCCTCGTGAACGCATTTAAGGAGAGTCAGTCCTGTGTTCACCACAAGTCTAATGAACAGAACCGATAATGGGACTGGGGGCCGAGGCCATAAAAAAGATAACACCTATGCAGAGAACTTGATGGATAAAGAGTATTAAAGCTCGTAAGCAGATCAATGTCCAGAAAAAAACATAGATTAAATTAGAAAGTATCTAAGTTCTACCCTTATCTTTTTACTTGGTCCAGCCCTGTTTTCTCAAGAATTCCACGGGGTCGGAGCCAACTACGGTTACCTCAAAAGGCATTTGCCATAGGTGCCAATGAAACCCACCTAGAATACTTGGCGGCAATTTTGCGAGGCCATTCGTAGGTGCGCAATATCGAGTTGATGTCCAAATCAAAGGATAAAATCAATTGGTGATAACACGATAAAAGGTAGATAGAACACTAACCGCCTGGGCTGTGGATCTTACCGCGAAAAAAAATTAAAAAAGACGACGCGGGAAATGGAAAATCCAAAAAGTTTTAAGAGGAAAGGGCCTACTTTAAAGAAGCCTGATAAAGCAAAAAATAATTGGCTAATATCCATCTAAAAGATGAGTTGGGAGCCGCAACGCAAAGCCGTGATAGCGTCATGCAGAACCCACCAAGCCTGTTAGCCGTAGCAAGAGCTGCAAAAAGGGTAAGCAGGTAAGCAACACTTATGAATGCAATATGGAATCGTAAAAAAACCTTCTAGTGGATATATTGAGGACTATAAAAATAAAAATTTCCCCTTATTCAATTAAAAAAGTAGTAATGGATGAAGAAAATATCGAATATTTAAAAAAGGCTAAAAGACAATGGAGTTACTGTAAATTATCATTCTGAATGAAACAAAGGAAGAACTTATGATCTGGATCGATTTTATGACAAGATCGTTGTCCAAAATGCTTCAAGCCCTTGATACGCTCAAACAGCTCCATCTGTGACCACAAACATAAAGAATAATTCAAATGAAAAAAAATTAAAAAATAGCCCTTTTGCGCAGGATTATATCTAATACCAGCTCGTGGACTTCAAAACGCTTCTAATTGGAAATAGTGCCCGTAAGTCCAAAAACCTAGAAAAATGGCCCCAAAGTTGCCCTAAGTATAACATCAAAGAGGCGAATGAACGATATTTCACCTTAAATAAGAGTTGATCCTGGATGCAGAATTAATTAGTACCCCAAACCAATTTCACGCCCTTAAGCATAAGGTTCTTACAAAATGCAAAGATGTTTCTGAAAAACCCATGGAAAGAAGTGGCGAAGAAGTCGACCAAATACGGAGGGCCAAAAAGCATAATCATTGGTAAGGGTTGGGCATATGTGCCGTTGAGACCGATACCCGCATATCAAGGAAAACCGTTGATCGGAACCCGGCAAAAGGTTTAAGAACCAAAGGGTACGGAAACATAGAAAATTGGGGCCCCATCAGGCTGTTTACTAAAAAAGGAACGGCCAGGTGGTGGAAGCCTAGCAGATAGGGTCCATGCATGACGCCGTGAGGTACATTTGGGGAGACCCTAAACCGCTAAGGTAATGCTCGAAATTCTACAGAATTGGCGATATAGTGGACGATACGATATTTGGTCATACATGGACAAGAACGGAAATATATAGAAGAAAGTGGATGTGGGCACCCCCAAGGACGGACCGAAGCCAAGTAAACCAGCTTGCGGACCAAAGAATATTGCCAATCTGTTTCCCACATTTAAAAATGAAAGATGGGAAGGCCCAATACAACAGCCCGATCTTCAAAAAGGAGACAATGTGACCAGATAATCATACCCCGCAAATGGAGTTAATTTGGTAGATTGTAATCGAAAGTAGGCAACAACCGGTCGTGGACTTTGGAAGGACAAATGGTGCGGGACATAGTGGAAATCGGCCTAATAAATCAGCAAACCACGCGAGGTTTAAAACTAATTAAGAACCACCCTTCTCAATTCTAACAAAAAAATGACTTGACAGGCTAAAGGACAAATGAAAAACATCATATTTGACCTTGAATGGACCCTCTGGATCCTATGCAAGAGTAACAGGCAATGGCAATATACCGGCCCCTATAAATGGGTCGATGTATAAAAACCCTATCTCCAAGGAAGATATACAGGGTATTTTGGAAGCCAGCAACGATTGGTAGCAAGAACTGTTCCCTTAATCTACGAAGAGCAACAAAATCAGGCAGAACATTTTTTATTAAAGAGTAATGATATAAAAGGAAGCCGGTGTTTGGTACAATGGAATGGAGCAACCTAAAATTTTTAGGAACAATATAATCGTTTATAGTCAGTAATGTCAGAGGTACTACTCGAGGCTTTTTTATGAATACTGGTTGGTGGCATCAAAGATTGAATTGTCAGAGAAATACGGGAAAATCCAAAACCGAAAAGTAAAAATGGTCATGAAGAAAACAAACCTTGCCAAAACCGATCTAATTGGGATACCCTAGGGATTAACAGCGCCGAAGGAACCGAAATACCATTATTTCGCGCATAAACGGTTTGGCCGTCCCCATCAAATTAACCATCAACAAATAGAAGAAAAAGAATTACTTAATCCTAAATTCCTAGAATAAAATCCTATTTTTTTAGTTGATAGCACATAATATCTCCAATGCAATTTAAAATAGTTGATTCAAAAGCTGGATCCCGTATAATGAATTTCCTCTAAAATGACAATGTTTAGCAGAAAAGGTTCTGATTTAATTGCACGCGAAGGTATTTCCTGTGCAATCACATCAATTTGCCGAACCTCTGCCTAAGGTGCGATTTAAATCATGTAAAGCCCATATTGGTTCAGATGTTATTGTGCCAACGCCCCGTCCGACAGTATGAAAAGCGATTTTGCGAGGGATACTATGAAGGCGCCACTGCGGGCGCCTAAAGAAAGGAGCATGCCATTGTCAGGGAAACATCCAAAAGCAACTTGGTAATCCGGATTTATAATGAAAGACCCCGCATGTTACCACCCCGAGACCAAATAAAAAAACTACCGAAAGGAGAAACCTTATTGAACAAAGGGATAGATCAGGGAGCCGAGAAGGATCATGGTCATTCATTAAGCCATGACGAATATGATTTGTCAGATCCAAGTCCACGCTATTTAATAGACCAACGATGGATGAAAAAGGTGAAAAAGTCCTGTTGCCAAAATAAAAACCACTAATAAGGAGGTGCTTATTACTAAACTGGCTTACCCCCCAACCCCAAAAGAGTACAGAATATATTTCGGATACCCACTAGTGTGGCTACGAAAAATAGTAGATAGTATCTAAATCCCCGGCCTATGGAAAGATGGCAAGACATTGGATGATGGTACGGTATGCCGAAACAAAGGGCACAATGAATTTGATATCCATAACGGTGCCTGAAAATAAGGGACTACCTGATCAGGCGTTTAACGAGAGTAACCTATGACATCGTAAAGGAACATATCGCTGGGATTTAATGAAACTACTAGGACAAAAGGGATACCGCTTTCGGAATCTAGCGACCGCTTTATGTCATGGGAGAGTACCCATAAGCCTGTGACGTGCGCCAGGACGAAGCTGATCGTAAGATAACTGATCGATTTACTACCAAGACCTTTCAGGGTACGTTTCTTGTGCAAAATGTCAACGATCTAAAATTTGACACCATAAACTGCGGCAGATTACTGCCTATATGGGATACATGGAGAGTAACAAGTTTCTCCTTTCCCGCAGAATGTAAGTAAGGAAAAAGATAGCGCCAAGGAATAGAGAACCTAAATTCCATATGCGGAAGTGAGGCCCATAAATGGCATACAGCAAAAACAGTTAAATCAGATACTCCCAAGAACACAGCATAACTCAAAGGAAAAGGCCTATCCCTGTCAACGGCGATTTTAGAGGCCGTATTGATGATGGACAATGATGGCTTGCTTTCGGCAAGAAATACCACTCTAGGGATCCCTTAGTAAATACAGCTACTGGGAAATTAATTGATTGGATGAAGGAAAGCCTCGAGCAGGACAACTTGGATTGGTATTTGGGCTAAACGACACGAATATCATCTTGGATAAAAGATTTTATTGGAGAAGGCACGGGACAAAACAGTAGCATTAGAATAATAATAAACAATCACAAAATTGATCCAAAAATCCATCTATGGAGGAAAATCAAAAGGTAAATCGAAAAATTGGAATAATTGTTTTTCACGTAGCGGCTTGGGAGGTAGAAAGGCATACATGAAAATATTACCGGGCCGCTTTTGAACGCCATAAGTATAATCTCCTGAGGATTCCTTAAGAGGCGCAATATCAGTAACCTATGAAGAGGAAGGCCCTTGATTGGACAAGGTTATGGCTACACAAACTACAGACAATTGGCGGCCTAGATTATATCCCCCGTCACGGTAAAAGGCTAATGAGGATTTAAAGAAGGTAAATTGGCTTCAACAATTTCCTGATGAAAAGCGTGTGACAGGACCAACAACTGCCAAATTAAAACTAATTCCTTTTAGTGGGATATACGATGGGTTACGGATTTGATAGCCCCAGTTTTCAATAAGGCAATTTATAAAGAGCCCCCGGAAGAAACATATTCCCAGGAGTTTTTATCGGATATGTCATTTGGGAATTCCAATATTCAAGTCAGAAAAGGAAGTGGAACGCATGGAAATTAAAACAGAGTTATGGTTTTAAACCCAAAGGAATAAATCCCCCTCCCCCCCCCCCCCCCCCCTTGACTCCTTTAATGTGAAACCAGAAATTTGGCAATCATTTTTGGCAGGGGAATGTGAGACCGTGATAATTTGGTCTGCAAGGGACAGCTACCTCCACCCCGAATTGTTGACATTTGATTTGCCGTTAAGTTTCAGAAAAGAAGAGGCCTTAAAATGAATAAAAGGAAATTGTTAACTTGAGGTGTTTAAAAGAAGGTAAACATTAAGAGAAATGATTACAAAAGCTGATCCCCAATAATATTATTTGCTTCTTTCCGTAAAGACGGGGAGGCAGAAGCCATACGCCGAGGCGGTTGGCTGTTCCCAAGTTGGATACCACTACTACTGGGCCCCAATTGCATACCTATTAACTGAGTTAGCAAGACTGGTCGGCCAGGGAAATCGGGACAATAGATGGAAAGAAGAAGAAGTATATTTGAAGTAAGGAAAATTCTTGAGCCTAAGACGACTTGATCGCCCTATGGCCCTTATACTTGGGCAGTAGGAACGTTACCAATGTTGCCATCCAATCCCTTAATTTTAATGAACGATCCAATGGTGCACAACAGCTGGCCGAATTATGCTGGAAATTGATGGAGAGGGATGGCCGGTTCGATGAAAAAATGCAAGATAATATGAAAGCTTTTCTCGCTTGCACACTTTGGAAAACTAAAAAAAGTGCGATTTTTTCGAGATGCTAAGACTATGAGAGAAGATATGCAACCGGAAACCAAGAATGAAACTTGAAAGAGTATGCATAGTTATTTTAATTAAAAGAAAATATACTTAATAAATGGCATCATCACAAACAAACCAAAACGAAATTCCCGGAAATGTTTTGGAACTATCAGCTGGGGGGCTGTTCATGGCAACTTAGATCGTTGGCACAATGCCTTGGCTGTAAGAGCCCGGGACTCTTGAACGGCTCCAATCTTTATTTGGACCTGGCATTATGCCCAAGGCGAAGAATGGTAATTCCTCTATAGGACGCAGGTTCACAAGTTGAACTCCCTTGATCAAACCCGTTGCCAAAGAGAACGGTAAGAATCCCAAGAAAGAAATTAAGGTAATGCCAACCTGACAGTTCGACAATGTGGGAAAGATAGTTGAAAAAGTCCTTGGATCTAAGCATAACGGAGAATGTGGAAATGCCGGTGGCGAGTCTGTTCCTCATATTGCTACTTGCGTAATGAAAATTGCTTTAATTCGATCCAATGGTTTCGCCAATTCCAGAACAACCAATGCTAATAAATTTCTTGCACACGGGCATTGGTTGCAGGACGCCCAAGTATGGGTGCTTGGATGAACTATGTTTGGGAGCCGAAACAAAAATATACCTGGTTATTGTTGTCCTGACGGTGGTTTAATTCCCCCCAGGAGATAGATAATTTCAAGAAATGGGTTTACCGCTTCTTAATCAGCACGATTTGTAAGGCCGTCCCAGAACCTTGACGCAACATTAATCCCAGGAAGAATTAAAAATCTCAGGAGAGAAATTGCAAGTTCCATAAAACAATTAGACCCATAGTCTAGGAAGAAATGGGAGGCCGAGCGGTGGAATCCCCGCCATTCCAATATGAAACGCCTATAAAAATGCAATCCTCTATTCCTGAACTAACGGAGTAAGGAGGATGAGGCCATAAAAAATTTGTAGGGTGGTTCTGACGACCCTCACCTCGAGGCCTAGCCGCCCAATGTATATTGCCCGTAGATGGTGGAACGTGTGTCCGATGTAGAACTACAATTCCCAAGTTGTGGAACCGAGAAGGACCAGCAGAGCAATTTAAAAAGTGGCCATGAAAAAAAATGCCCATGCCGGGAACAACCTATAGCTGACTCCTTAAGGACCTTTAAATCACAGGTTTATTGAGGAACATGGTGGTCTGGACCGAGAGTTTGGCCGTACCCCTTTGCACCAGGGACGATGGGCGAGCCATAATTCCGTCGCTTTAGTATCGTGGAATGGCAGGAGCAGGAGTAAAAGGAGGAACTATTTTTGGCAAGAACCGATGAATATGCTATCGGGTAATAGAAAACGAAGTACGGTACATGACTTACAGTCAACCAATATGCATTTTGCTGGAAATAGATCATAAACAATGACCTCCCGTTTGGGCCGTGACATGAGGTTGACAGATGTTCACGTAACGAGTAAAAGAATATTTAACCTAAAATAATTGAATACTCGCATATGAATATAAGCAAAGAACTATGTTTAATGATTCGCCCTTTTTGGTGGGTCAATCTACTAGCTAACTGCCAACATCAGCCGACAAAATAAAAAAATGAAATTAAGGCATTCCTTTTTTGTTGCAGGCCTGATTTTACTGAATAATGGAGAGAACCGGTGAATGAGCTTTGGATCCGGAAGAAAGGGTGCCAGGGGATGGTAGTTTAAAGAAAAACGGATATTCTATTGTTGGGGAGAAATGAAGTCGGGAGACAACAAGAAAAAAAAAAGGTGATTTTCCACTATCGAGGACGGAGAAACTTAGTGGAATTGGTACCGCATGCGTTAATCCAACGCAATACAATGATTACCCGAATCCGGATCGCATCCCCAGAAAAATTTAAAAAATTTTTGGGTTAATAAAAAGGGAAAAGTGTAAGCAGGTACGCCTCCTTAAACCAGATAACCGGATAATGTACATATGCAGACAGAATGGCCAAAAATTGCCCAACGGCAATATTTGGTACCCCCATTTATGGCATTTGCGTAAGGAGTACCAAGCCGGATGGGAAAGGTGGTAAATCAGTTTTAATACGATTTAGCAATTGGAGGAAAGGGAAGCAAGAAAAATGGCCCTTAAAACCGCTAATCGTCTGGAAAAGGAAATACAGTGGTAGACCATAACCCATGGGAACAAGGGGTGGAATTTGATACCAAGTATGTGGTATGAAATATCCACTCTGATGTGAGGAGACACCATTCGGTTGACCTTGTGGGCACAAAGATAACCAATGGCAATACGTAATTGCTAAGCTACGGGCCCCAAAAAAGGAATTAAATGTTTTTAAATGACCCCTGATAAAATCCATAGTTTTGGAATTATGAGGCATAGGGTACATCACTTTCAAAATATTGACCACCTAACGGAAAACTTTGAAGGCACAACCACTTAAATAGTATACAATGGGTTTTTTAGTTATTGGAGGAATGGGGTATTTAGATAACCACGCCAGATTTGTTTTGTTTTTTGTCGTTCATCCCGTAGTGTACAGCTTCCCCATAGGTTTTCCTAATTAGCCAGTTTGGCTCAGGGCCATATCCGTGGCCCAAATTCAAGCCTTTGGAGAATTTATCTCCCTTTAATGTGGCTTATGGGGCATAATGCCTTTTGGCCGAAAACTTTGTTATGTCTTGTCCCTTAGTAAAGTGGTTACGATGAGAACACCTTGTTCTGGCATCATGGCGTGGAATTGCCCGAATGTGTTGTCTTTTGTTGTTATTTTATCAATAAAAAATCAACCTAAACTCACTCTCTTCCTATGGAATATGGCTTTTTATAGTGGTCTTTTAGTATGTTTACAGGGCAATGGGGTAACCTACCATGGTCTACGTATCTACTGGATATGCACCAAAGCCTGGAGAAATATAGCAGGACCTTCCTCTAAAGTGGCGCCACGTGAGAAAGTCAACTGTACTTGGAACTGCAGATGTGTTTCTAGAATTTAGTGCTGCCATGGATGCACGTCTAAATGTGTAGTTTGTCATAGACGAGAAAAAAGAAAGGGGATCCTTTACTTACTTCTATGGAAATAATGTTGCTTGAGGTGAAAGCGAAATACCATTGGCCCTGCGATGCCTAAAAAGAGCGAATGGTGCGCAGAATTACGATATCCCACGAAGCACGAGATGTTATGCCCCGAAGGAAAGTTACCGTGACAGATTCAAAAAGTATTATTGTCAAATGTGGATCAAAATTGGAGCACCAAAAAAAATGGTTTGTTACTGAATTGGATACGGAAAAAAGTAAGTTGGTCCTATAGTCAGCATTAATTTGGATTGATAGAACAATCTTTTAAAATAAAAGGGTTCCTCCTCAATAGACCATAGGATCCTGATTTTGCATGTTGTAACAATCCTTTGATAAGGCCAATTAGTATTTCTGGAGGCCATTTATTTTGAGTGAAAACGACCTTAAAGCTTCAGATATGGCCGCCTTACTAGAATAAAGACAATTGTTTGCTTAACACTTGGTAAATCGCACGTGAAGACCCTACAGAAAAAGATTGATTTATGCAAAAATGTTGGTAAGTTAAGACCTCAAGAAATGAAATTAACCGAGCCGGGAATAAAGCACTTATCGAAATTGGAGAATTGGAACGCTAACTTAATGGAAACAAAAGTTTCAAAGGTGCTTGGACTAGTGCCCAAATTACCAGGTTAAAGAAATCTATCTTTGGCAATCGAGTATCCAAAAAAACCAAAGTACAATGGAACAAAGAAAACCCGGTCTTACCGTAATTTTCACGAAAGTTTAACACTTTTGTCAAGTAATCGCTGGACAAGATATAAATCATAGAATGAGTCCGATCACTTATAAAAACATCCGTACTGTTAATTGTAACTTCCTTTTTTAAGTATTGATAATCCTTCGACCTAAAAACATGATTCAACAGTCAAATAAAAATAAATTGGAAGAAATGAGAGAAATATTAACAAAATTGCAGGAATACAAAATTTTCAGTTTGGATTTGGTTCCTGACTCAAGGGTCAACACCCTTACAATCTAATCCAAAAGAGCTTGAACTGGCACAACACGTTAGAAACCTTTGGGCTATGACGATTTTGGATTCCGAACACCACAATAGGAAACCTTGGTTAGTCGGCGACCGCCGATTTTAAATAGGACAATATTGCGAAGTACCAAAATACCATTAGATAGGTTCCGGGGAAATTATGTTTGCTAATCACGCCCCTAAATTGTACGGAACAAATTTTGTACGCTAGAGACACTATATCCAGGAAGAAGACCTAGCTTGAAAGGGCAACCAGGAAAACGATCAACTAACAGCAAAGCATTAGAAGAAAATCGGGACCGAAAGCGTACACGATTTTCCTAATGATATAAAACGGAACTTACAGGCGTATTTTAAATAAGAGAATAGAAATGCAGCCGTGAGGGCCATCCTCGGAGAGGGTTTTGGGACATTCCTTATATCTATTTAGGTTCAAGTACCTTTAGCGCGCAATGGCGGATCTAAAGGTTGCCATAGCTTTGCCAGTCATTTGCACTACACATTGCATCGATGCCCTAATAGATTATACCATCAGAATTTGAATCTTCAGAACAATGTGAAAGCAGCCGTTATACATTGCTTTTGGTTAACGTAAGCTGCAAACTGGATAAAGGCAGCACTTGGAGACAGCCTTCAACAATTTGGCCTTGGGGATGATAAAGGAATACAGAAAACCATTGCGTCCCGCCGGAAAGAGTATGGAACGGTTTTTTTGGCATGAAGGCGGAAAAGTCCAAATACAGAAGATGAATGCACTAATAGTTTTGTGGATCAAAGGAAAACCATTAAAGCACAGCTAACAGAATTTATAGCATTGACACAAGTCAATGAATAAATGGCGGTATCGCATATTTTATCAGGGACCGCTTAAAGACTTATGAGATTTTGAGTAGTATTATCCCCCAGAATAGAACAAATTTTTAAGGGCACTAAATCCTGACCAATATAAGTATAGGATGAATAAATTTAGCTAAATTTTGTAACTTTATAGTATGCCCTAATGTGAAAAAGATAAATGTATACTATGGTTCTCGAATGTTGCCTGCAAATCGCAAACACACTAATCCAGAAAAGTGCTAAGGTCAAAGAAAATGATATAACGTCAAGTTGGTTTGGAACAGTTTCCCAAACTTTTAGAACACATTGAATAGAGCATGTAGATTTTAATAATGGGATAAGTTGTCTTATCGTCCGAATGTTGCCTTCAGGATCGCCCATAGTAAATATGCTATCGCTAAATATTGTCAGGAAAAACATTTCTGGCCAGTGTAGGGAGACAAATTGTCCGTGCGCGCGACAGTTTGGTGAGTTTTTTTCGACCCCAAGGCGATGGAAATTAATTATAGATTTCCGAATTTAATGTATAGGCACTAATCCATTTGGCTATGGCCTGAAGGGCAATCCGCGAATTTGTTGACCTAGCCGCCCATAAGAAATTTAAATTGATTGGAAAGCTCTTGGAACTCAGACCCGTCACTGAAAAACAGTGACTTCACATTGGAAATGAACCAAAAAAATTCCCGTTGGAAACCTACCCATAATCCCGAAATTAATTTAAAAGGGAACCTAAGGCCAAGGAAATTTATAAATGTGGGACGCTACTTCCACGCCCATTATTAAACTTGGAATCCTGTGGAACAGAAAGACCCCGGATTATCACAGGCCAGAGTTTTTGGTAAACTATTTCAATAAAGCAATATTAGCTGCGTAACAGTCACTCAGGAGCGTGAATATAAGAAGAGATTGTAATTCTAATAGAAATGAGCTTTTAATTCATAACATATGTTAAAATATCGGCAAAGAAAAAGAGACTTTCTCTAAAGTATATAAATTTAAGAATGTGTTCGAACACATTATGGAGTTTTAAGGTGGAAAACTACATGCAGGCTGAAGAACCTATTTTTTGGATAAAAGAACAAATCTAGCCCTTGTTAATGGGTATAATAGGGATGTTAAGAGAAGCCGATACAAGTTTATTACAATATATATTCAATGACCATTTCCCAAGGGAATCAAAAGAATACTTTTGGGGTTGTGCTTTCTGCTCTGTACATTGTGGGTTCAATCATTAATGAGTGATAATATACCCTAAAGTAAGGCAACGGCAGATGCCAACTTTAAACCAGACCCGATATTGTAAAACGTGGATAGGAAAAGCCCAATAAAAGGAATGCGCTGTTCTATGGTGTTAATGCCTTGGTCTACAATGATGTAATTCCTAGGCATATGGAGGTAGTCGAGTGAAATTTTGGAAATTATGATGCTGCCGTTTACTGAAAAAGAGGAAAAAAAGTTAAAATTAGGTTTAATATATAATGAGGTCACTATGTCATTGATAAATAATATTTTGAAAAAATGAAACATACTTAAAATCAGATTTGGCAAAGTTTATTGCTAATGACAAACTACGTATATACGGCAAGGACTACGAACATCTTGATAAGGTGGCGTTGATCGATAAAAAAATAATTTGGACAAGAAAAGGATGTGGCTATTAAAGATGGAAAAATAGCCAAAAAGTTGATTTCAAAAATCCTGAAAATCAGGCCCAAAAACGGTTATGATGGCAAAGGGTTAATAGTTTGCGCCAGACTATTGGATATCATGGGCCATAATTTTTTGGGACGAAGATGAATGCCTATTTAAGCAACCGGTTTTACTAGTCCTGCCCCCTGAATGGATTTACCTTAGAAGTGGAGTTACACTATTTGTGATGTTGGGGGGCAGATGGAGATTTTAGAACATTTAGGAACAGAACGGACGAATGGTCAAAACAAGTATTGTCATTGCCGTAATATTATGGATCGGGGATGAAAGGGCGCCATGAAACAAAACATAGAAGGATATAACACTAAATGACCGCCATTGTGGCCATGCACACAAAGGAACCATAGTAGGTGTAAAATGCCCATTACAGCCGTTTTGATTGGAACTCTGTAAATAGGGCAGTTGCCGGCAGGCACATTGGCTGATATCCCAGTTATGATAGATTTTTGAGGAAGTGAACCCGATTGTCCTGTAAGAAACAGCTCATGGAAAAACTGAGACCAGGAGACAATCTTACCCATGCCAGCCCATGTAAAGGAAGAACTCCGTGTGGGATGAAAAAGTAAAGTAAGGAAGTATTTTGTTGACGCCTCAAAAAAGAAGGGGTTGTTTTTGATGTTGGCCATGCGGTGCATCTTTTGTTTTTGAGCAAGCCATCCGGCCATAAAACAGGGCTTTTTTTACCTAACTATGAGTACGGATCTACATACTGGAAGTATGAATGGGGAATGAAAAGATATATAACCTCAGATATATGTCCAAAATTTACAAATATGGGAATGCCCGTAAAGTCAGAGGTAATGAGGGCAACAGGAATCCGGCGCAATACATAAAACGTACAGAATTGGGACACCTAAGTGTTTGGAGCCAGTAGCCGACCTACCATCCTCCTGAGAAAGGGAATTGGATTTATCGATACTCAAGGGAAAAGAAGAATGGCGACCAAAATTGAAATGTAACTCAACCCTAAGGGAAGGTGAGGTGGTATGGGACCTCAAATGGTATTTCCCAGACCCTATGGGGACGCTAAGTAAAAATAGCCTTTGTTCTAAACATGGCTTGTCGAGAATTACTTAGGAGAAACATGATATTGGTTTAATTTGGAGTAATCTATAAATAATAAAATATGATTAGTAGGAGAATAATTTGTAAAAACCTTAATCAGTGTACCAATGTGGGCGGATTGGTTGGTACAGGGTTCTTAAAGCGCCACAATTGCTTAGTGCTGCTGTGACCAAACCGGCAGCCGGAATTTTTCAAAGAGATTGGGTATTACGGAACATTTATAAATGCAGCGGGCCTTATACTCCAGAACCGTCATTAATGGCCGAAGAGGTTAACCTCAGCAATAGTATTTGGAGCTTCGGGGAATATGTGGATTGGATAACGCTTCAGGAACAAGGTGGAGAAAGAAAGCGCAAATTGTAGAAATAATATCCACGGTATCCTCTGGGCGTTCGGCCATGTCCTATTGTCTGCAGGTGTAATCTCTGGAATGGTTCCGCAATAGCTGCCCAACTAACCAGATACACTGGGCCTTAAGCATGAGGTTAAATTCAGGAAGGCCATAGATATTTGGTTATATCCCCATGCCCTTTTAAACGTGGTGCCAAAATAAATGTAGTAAAAAACAAAAAGGAAAATGGAAAAGCCATCAATAAAAAATACGGCAATGCTTTTGTTTTAAATGCAAGACGGACAATGAGAGTTAAGTATGAGGAATTTATGCACTGGCAAAAAGCCAACAAGACATCCAACCTTTATAGAATTGTGCCCGCGGAACGTTCCACCAGTGAACCTCTTTTAAGTTTAACAAGATGGGTGTCGATTAGTGGGCATTTCCGGTGGAGAAAGTATTAGGGGGCCCAGAGTGCTGGATATTACTGGGTAGAAAAGACCTTATCAAAAGCAGCCCCGATTCATTGTCCACACAACGCGGGAACTACATGGCAAGAAGGATAAAGAGCTAAATAAGGAGGAGGTAACTGGGGATGTTGGTGGCCTTGGAATGTACTGTGGCCAAAAATCATGGAAAGGAATGGAAGTTATGGGAAAATCAAATAAAACAATTATCGATAGTCTTTGAACAGTAAGAAAATGGGTGGAAACAAGAAATTTATGGTGCCACCATAAGCGAACCAACCGTTCCATTCTTGGCGAATTTTCAATGGGATAACAAAATAGTTAAAGATCACCCCAAGGAAGCCAGGAAAAAGTTAAGGAAGGGCAATCCCTGCAATAAGCACGGTAGGGGATGAAGGAAAACCAATGGGATTACTCTTGGATGATGGATTCCCCGGTCAAGAAAGAATAGTAGCCAAAAGAATCAAAGGAAGTATGGAAAATGTATAAATCAGTTAATAAAAGCTACTTATGATTTAAATTTACTTAGTTCCTTTAATGTCTTAATGATATTTCGGCAATATAAAAACGACCATAACAGTGATGGAAACGAAGAATGAAAACTGCCAGCTTCCAGCAGATTACAATCAGAGGAAAAAACTTAAAGGAATGGCATATCTTAATGGATCCTAGTGCTCCTGTGGCAATATTAAATTGCTGTATCCTCTGGAAACCTTAATATCTCTCAGGAAAAGGACCTTTTGGCAAAGAAGAAGGCAAAATAATAAGAAGGAAAGTAGGAAGAGATTTAAACTATAGAGCAAGGGGTAATGAAGGCTGCACGGATCAAAGCATTAACCAGCTATCCGTATTAAAATCTGAACTGGTAATGAATAAAGGTATGTTAGGGTGATTTAAGGTTTGGAATGTACATGCAGCTCCGGAATTACCGATCATCCAAAGTTATCATGGTTTATCGGTTAATGGTACTGTATTGGAGAAAGGGGAAACATGCCCGACCGCTGTAGGTGGGTCCCTTCCTGAATATTGCTGTGGAAATTGAAAAGATAGTGAGGTAAGTACCCAACTAAATTTATCCAATAAACCTTTTTTTGCTTCGTTTTTTGACTAGGCAGAAAAAATGAACAACATACCGAAAGAAAAATGGTATTATCTGCCTTTTTCTAAGTTAGCCCTAATTGACAGAATTAATTCCTAAGCCATGGTAAATATCTAAAACGAAAGTGTTCCCGGCGAATATAATGTTTGAATCTTCCCTGTTTAAAATATGATAAAAAATACAGCAGTTAAATATTAATCCTCTCTTATACAATCAATAACTGTAAATAATTCCAATAAACTTAAAGGGGGGAAAAATTGTCTTTAATATTATCCTTTGTAAAAATTACAACCAAAACCGCTAAACATTTTTGAAGCTAGTAAAAAAACGACATTCATTTTTGCTATATGGGGCGTTGCCTCTTTTGGACTATCTGCAATGTAATGCTTCGAAAGCCGTTTAAACTGTACTACCTTTGAAGACCTATCCTCGCCTGGGTCGATTACAAGTAATTGTTAATAGCTCAAGTATTGGGTACATGCTTTCCCAAATTTATAGGGATTAAAGTAATTTCGAGCTACAGCCCCAATAAAGAATATGATCTCTTGGGCTATCTTGCTGGCAGAGGCAAGCCTTCTTTTTCCGCCATTACTCCGCTCCTACAAATGGGTGTTCATGTTTTAAAAGGAACTGCATTGGGGATGGTATGGGGATAGTGTTTCGTATTTGGAAGGACGAGAATTTACGGAATTTTTTGGTGTGGCTTTTATGTTTCCAGTTTATAGTGTCCAGCGGTGCTTGTAAAATCGTTGGTCTTTGTTAGGAAAATGGCAGTGTCCCAATTTGGATCCATCGTAAGGAGCCATTTTTTATTCCTTGTGTTTTTTTGCTTGGTTGTTGAATAAAATGCGCACCTACCATGAGGACAAGGAGCTTAGAAACGGAAACGGAAAACCCTATACATGAAAGGAAGGAAAGGGTTTTGTTATTGCCCTCCCTATTCCCTATTAAATAATTTTGGTATTTTCTAACCACTTTTTAACGGCATTGCGGCGATTTTTAGGGATAAGTTTTTCCAGAGAAATTTGGATCATGGCTTGAGGCATGCTATACCGTTTCACCAATCCGAAC
>Ga0163217_1091533_pt1 | contig 19534 bp, 12 predicted proteins | sample SynspAceP_FD_185933 | JGI IMG/M metagenome (GOLD analysis project Ga0163217, IMG submission 185933) | Saline lake microbial communities from Ace Lake in Antarctica - Synechococcus sp. Ace-P (PacBio error correction) | ecosystem: Environmental > Aquatic > Non-marine Saline and Alkaline > Saline ...
AACACAACCCCCCCCCAAACCAAGGGAAGGAAAAAAAAGGAAAGCCTTTGGGGCGGGCCTTTTATAATCGACGCAAGAAAAAATCGCCCCGCAAAACTGGGCCCTTTAAAAACAATAATTGCCCAGAATGTTTTTTAGCGGTCCGCTTTTTCCCCAACTTGAACGGTCTTTAAGAAGTTTGGCCCGCCCAAGGTCCCATGCAAAAAATCCGCCAACAACCATGCGCTTTGGGTGTTCTACGGAAGGGTTTCATGGACCGAGCCTTTATTTTTGGGCAGCGGAACACCTCTGGCAAACCTCGTCTCGAGGCCGGAAGCGATACGGAAAAGTACTGAGCCAATGCATTGCAACAGTAATCGCAACTCCTTTAAACGGTGATGAAATTGTCCACCCTTCGACAATCAACCCAATAAGACTTGCCAGGTTGCTATAGTATTTGTTAACATGGCGATAGCAAAGATGCAGTTGACTCGCTAGCCGCTTAAAAGACGCATTTTATGAGCAAAAATTGGAAGATAGCTCAATGAGTTAAATTAAACTTAATCAAAATAGTGGCTAACGGTCGAATGCGGTGTCAGTAAATTCTTGTGTTACCTGCGCCAGTAAGTGAAAAAATTGGTCGCGGCAAAATCCAATGGTTAGCCAGATTTTTTACCAACGGAGTTGGCTCAGCTTTATATTGATATTATTCCAGCCTAATCAAGTTAAACCCTATGTAATGTGCCCACTAAGGGCAATCACAACAGATTCTAGATACGCTTGTTAAGGTTAATTAAAAAATGACATACGCAAGACTGATTAATGATCACAAATTAATTACATATCCCCGTTTGCTATGAACAGGGTTTATGGGTCCTGATTGGACTGCCTCTGGCGACCCCAAAGGTTGAGCAGGCAAGGAAGGTAATTGCACTGCATACAACACCAGATTATCTGCTGCATATTTTTAGGTTTTCTTCCGGTTTTTTTATATTTAGGTGGTCTACAATCCTCTTGTTGGTCTATCCGCGTTAAGGCGAGCCCAGTGCAAAGAGTGCCGGCTGGCAGGTGGGTATGGGTGGTAATCAACGGGCCATCTACCCTCAAGAAACAACGCCGTGGCTGGCATATTATTGTCGAACGCCCATTAGGTGTTCATCCCTATTTGGCCCTCCCCCTGTGTTGCACAGCCTTTAGATAAAGTGCGCTTCAATCCATTGATAGTATGAGTTTTTTAGGCCTTAAACGAGGCGTCTGTAATGAGCATTGAGTGATTAAACCGGGTTTTACAAATCTTCAATTCAAATTAGAGGGCCGAACTGGTTATATGCCACTGGGCGTTTGCCAAAGGGGGCCATGGATCCTTTACAATGACCCTGGCTAAGCTGGCTAGTGGGCAATTCTCCAGCTACCTGTGCTTCGAAAATATGTTTTATTGGCCCTACTTGCGATTTAAACCAAGCGGATGCAGTGGCAGTGAGGTGCTAAATTTGACATTGAAGTGTCAGCCAAGGAAGGCACCTGCTGGCGTCAATGTCAATCAAACCAATAACAACTGCGCGCTGGTGATACCTAAATTTGGGTAAGTCGTTACAAGGTGTTTCACACACCTATCTGGCCATAGCACGACCTTTGATTGCGACGCCGGTGTTAGGCGCAGTTGTTGCCACGCTTTTCTGCTTAAATTTCAGGTTTTAAGGGGAAGGGCAAAAATTACAAGTTGGTGATCACTGTCTTTACCTTGTGAAGTAAGACAAACCCGAACTTCCCATTCATCTGGCGCAGCAATATGGCGGCAATATCTCTGCGCTGTGTCCGGAGTTGTGGAAACCAGTCATTTAGCCCAGCACAACTGCAGCCAATTTATACAAGGAGCTATTAAACTACGCAGTGATTCAAATCGATGGTTTGCGTTTTGAATGGTGAGCCTTTAACATGGATGAAATGGACGATATTGATCTCTACGGCCTTAAGCCAAGGAAGTGTGCAGTACCCCATCCGGATTACCCATTATTTCAAGTGTTTTGATGGCAAACTATTGGGGGCTATCCGCCACTCGCAATGTGATCAGTGCTGAACTTATTTTGCCCGTAGCAACTGGTCGCGGGGATAAAGTGAATTTTAGCTTGGTGAGCCTAGAGCAAGCTAACGACCATTATGCGAGTCAACAAGGTCAATTAGCGCCGTATTTAGACAATTAATTAAGGTATAGGCCTAATTGAGTTAACAAATAGGTGATATTTGTCGCTTCGACAACGCCTATCACGAACTTCCAATGGCCTTACATTTAGTGAATGCAGTGCGTTGTACACTAAGAACGGGCTCACCTTTTTTAAATACCAAGTACTCTCAAATATCTTTGATTGGCGATGTCCGCTTATCGCATCTTCTGTCTTGTGTACGTCAAGTTAAAGTGAGTTTGATAGAAGTGAATACAGAGTATGCGGGAATATCCGTCATGTCCAAAATAACTTCTTTAAAAGTAGAACATGGGGCAAATAAAGTGGTTTCTGCCAATACAGTAATTCGCCATCGAATGCGTCGCGGCGCATGGCGATCCCCTTATCTTTTTATTTATTCTAAGGGCCGCGGTCCACTGAGCCTCGCGGTTGAGTTTCGATTGACAAGAGTTCCCGCCTTGGGCAGCTCTGGATTTTTACCTGTCGCAATGATGGGGAAAGCGAACAAAACCATTTTGTGCGGTGGCTCAGAAACAAAGGTACCGACCCTTCTCTGCGCATTAATACCTGTGTCCGTTAAACTATTCAAAGCCTTACGCATAGTGCCCTTGGCTGACGTTAATTCCTGCGCTAACTGAATTCATTTGGCAACATATCCGCCCGGTTTCCAGCGTGTTCACCGATTATTCGTTTAAACGTGTTCCACTGCTATACAAAGTGGTTTAAGCCTGGCCCTGTACTAATAATTTGTTATCAAAACGAGTTTCCTTTCATATTTTAAACCTGCTAGGTAACCACGTGGTTAAATCAAAGACTTCAGGATAGTTATTTCATTAGGTCTTATACAATATTGTTTTACAATTTAATGTATCACAAAGTCATTTCGCTTTGTCATCTGAAGTTCGTTGATACAATATTTTTAACACTACTATAACTTATGTCTTATATAAGATTGATCGTATGGCTTCGCCCCCTACTGTAAAACTATTTTACTAAATCAGGCCAAGCGAACTTAAAAGAAAGGGAATAGAGATGCTCGACTGCAGTGCCCCATTGGAAACTACGTAAAACAACTGGAATAAGTGGCAAAGGCTTTGTCCAGTCAGAGTGAACATTCGGTTCTATTCCTACCTCTGAAGGACTTATTAAGCATTGAGTTTATGCTATTGTATGCGTTTAAACGGTTGCATCGGTACAACCCACGTGATAACACTACGCTAATGTTTTTAGCAACATTACCGAGACACCTCTGACTTGCAAACTCATTGAACAAGATGGGAGTATATTGAGAATTAAAAAGTGGTCAGTGCGAATTTCGTTGTCAAAAGCAGCCTTTTGCTTTACCTTGCATCACGGTGAAAGTAATTCAAGCGCACGCCCAATGATGGCCACTTGTGTCGTCCGTACCGGTTTACCTCCTATGGCAAAAAACGGCATAAGGGCTGGTTGTTTAGTTTTGATTTGTGCGCCAGAAGAAGCCGCCTCATGGTCTCGGACAGACAAAATGGGGTAAGTTGAATAAACGTGGGCAATCTGCTCGCGCTCTTTTATCATTGACGCCCTTGGGGTAAATGCAGAAGATTTCATACCAAAACACCCATTTGCTGGAGTTCCACAGGCTGGGGCCCTGTGCATACCCCATCACCCGTACCCATGCTGTAGGTTAATGCGCCTTGGTCGAATCGTGTTATAGCATCTTGGTCGAAGACAGTGAATTAGAACTGTATTTATTTTTGTCACGGCGACAACCACAAAACAATTATTGAACACTACCACTCAGCTTACTGGTCAGGCACCGTAACCGCCATTCTGAGCTTGGGAGTGTTTTTAAATCTAAAGCCTATATCGCGATGTGCCCTAAAAAGAACTGGGGCCGAGTTACTCGCTACCTGCTAAAGCCGGTGCATGAGCACCAATATGCTTGTGATGTGTTACCGCTCTATGGGCCGTGCTTGGCAAGAATACGGATACTTCCGTTTTTTGGCGTTTGAGTGGATCCTAAACGTTTCCTGAACCCCGCGCGGTTATTGCTCAGTTAAAAGCCCAGAATTTTTTAAAAACATTGTATCTGGGAATATCCTCCTAGGTGCAGTGGCCAATCCTTTGTTTGCTGAAATGGCAGCAAAGGCTGGTTTATTAAAAGATAACGCACGGGCGAAGCCTACGCTATCAATGGGATATGATGCGCCTTTGCAGACAGTTCTTAACAGCCCTTACCAGAAATCTGGCAATTGTTGATTTTACCTCATCCAGAACGCCTTTGACTTTTGGTTGAGTCACATAAACCCCTTGTGTGGATTCTGTGAATGTGATATGATCAAAGCCGACTTGGTGAGCAGGTAGAAGATGACAATATGCTGGCCTTAACGTGATTCAGGACTGCGTCCTGCAACAATATCTAACAGCTTATTGGTATAACCGCTTGTGTGTTATCCAAGCCTGCGCAAAAATACTGTAAGTCGGACCCTTTTTTAATTCAATGCTCGCGTTCAGCGTGGAATTGGTTCGCAAATTATAGTCCTCAGTCCAATGGGGCGGTGATCCACAGGGCTGATTGGCGCCGGATTAGTGGCTAGTATCGCGGCGGGCCGCATATTGTCGTGGGGCATGTCCCTGGTTCACCGTATTTTGCAACTGATAATCGCGTTTTGAACAAAAGATAAGCGTGATCCAGAACTCTTTGTTCACGTTGGTCCAGCAAACGGCATGTATTTTTCCGCTCATAGCGTTTTACATGGCAATTGGCCAAACCCAGAACCCTTGGAGTTATGGTACTGCAACTGAATGAGGCGGTCAATATTGCTTAAGCTCGAATATAAATTGCTGGCCTATATTACCAAAGCATGCAACAAGCCAGTGAGCACGGTTTTTACCGGCCTTAATGCCGTGCTAATGGCCTTGCCTTCTCCAAATGATTCGTTAAGTTGGGGCTTTGATTACAGTTTATGTTTGGTGACAGTCTGCTGGTGGTAGCCTGTGTCACATCTTAAGGTCCCAAGTAGAAGTTTTATTTACCAAGAAGGTGAATGTTAACGTTTTAGTGATAAGCAGGTATGTCTGCTGGTGTAAAAATACATCATTTGACCTTGGGTGGAACACGAAGGGTAGCCGTATTTGTCCAGGCAAGCCAACGAATTTCCTATTGGCGCCTCGATGTAGAGCATACCCGAAACAACTCGATAACCACCGGTTATTAGCCATTATTGGAGCAGCCTAAGCTGAAAACGAGTTTCTATCCTAACGGAGCCTCTGCTTGTTTAGCCTCGCGCAAGGAGCTTGGCTAAACTTAACTATGGTAATAAGCCAGGTGGGGAAAAAGTATCTTGCCGGTGTGCTACTTGGCCTTGAAATTGCTGGCGATGCTCATTGCTCAAGTTGTTTTCCGTTATGGTTTACATAATTCTTAGGCTGGACCCGAAAGAGCTCGCTAAGTTTTTATGGTGTGGATCGCTTTGTTTAGTGGGCACCTTGGGCTTATCTGAAAATCTTAATGTTATCCATTCGAACTGTTTGCTGAAATGCCTGTACCAGCGCCGTTCTCAAAATCAGTAACCTTTCATTTCTCTATTAAGTGCTGTTGATTTAGCATAAATTTTTTTAATTACAAACCTCGATTTTGTGCAAGGTGGTTGGGCAAATTTATGCTGTCTTCTTTTGCCAATCTAAACCTCGCAATATTTTACTTGTGTACGCCCTTTTGTTTTTGGCTCCCTCTGTTTGGTTCTATAGAAAAAACTTTGCTTGAGCAACTAATCAGCCTATTCCATTCACCCCAACCAGCACGAGATGTAATATTGTCATTAAGTTATTCGTTGGTGTTTTATATTAATTCTACTGCCGCACGCCTGTTGTCTTGCTCTGTTAATGGCCCCTGGGCGTGAGTTTTGTTAATTGAATGCGCAATGAAGTGTTTTTCTCGGCCTTATGACGCGCCCTTGTAATTCAGTATGAATTCTTCTCCACCTGATGGCCTGTACCATTTTTTTTATCTAGCCGGTTGAATTAAATGAATCAAAGGCGGGATCACCCAGTCCATCGTTAGGTTTTAGCCAAACTCCTGATCGGCCTACTACCGACGTGGTGGTTGGCACAAAGTGACATATTGTTGCGTCGGTGTTGTTGCTGGTTGTCCGGGTCGCAGTGGCAGATACCCTCGTGCACTGGGCAAATGCTGATCCCAGTCCCATGGAACAATATATGGCTATAGTCCGGCGGTTTGCTGCGGCGATTACTGCCTGCTTCTTCCGTTATTGGCCCATTAATCCGCCCCCCCCCCCCCCCCCCCCCCCCCTTCTGGCATTATGATTTGTATGCTTTTTATTATGTAATGTGTCTGTGCAGTTAGATGTTTTTAAGCCGGTATTGTGCCCGGCTTAGTGCATCTGTATTGGCCTGATGATTGGGACGCAGTCCGTAATCGCTAAATAAACGCAACTTCCGAGTGGCCAATGTAAAAGCCACTTGTCATGATCGTGGCAGTGCCCTAAAAAGCTCGTTTTACCCCTGTTTACCCGTTATTCTGTTGGGTGGTATTGTAGCTTGGGGTATTTCCCCAACTGAAGCGGCCGCGGTTTGCTGCAGTTATGCCCTATTATCAACCTTATGTTTTACTAAATACGGCTGAACCCTAAAAGTATTGCTAGTATCTGGTTAACTCGGGCGATTCAGTCTGGCACTTATCTTATTATTGGTTGTTCTGCAGTGACTCTTTGCCTGGATTATTACGGGTCCTGGGTATGCGCAGCTATCCATGGCGCAAAAATATCATTGGATTAACTTGAATAACGTGTTGTTATTGCTCGTAATTATTTAATCTGTTTTTGTTGCCATTGGTATCGTTTCTCGATGCTGGGCCGTGCCAGTCTAATCTTAGGCCGGTGTTTAGCGCTATCTTTTATCGCCCTTAAGGCCATGACCTCATTATACACTTTGCCGGTGATTATGTGTGTCAACTTACACGTGGGTTTAGCAACACCCCCTAGGGCCTCGTATTGTTTGTTGGCCAGCTTCGGTAAATCGGGCGAAAAAACCGCAAAAACATCGCCATTGAATGCTTGTCCGTTTTTAGCGGTAGAAGCCTTGGTCAATCCCCTTATTATGACGTATTTTCCAGCACTTGACAATGACCTTGCGCCACGCTGGTTTGGGTTTTTTGCTAATATAGCCTAATGATGACGCAAAGTACTCTCCTGTTTTTGTATGCCACTGTGGTCGTGGGTATTGTCATCCGGTTTTATTAAAGCATACTATCAAACGGGCAGAATTTACTATAAAAGCCTCTATTCAAGCCCCCCCAAGATGAGACTATATTGGCTCTTGCCTAAAAACAGTCATGTTCGAACAGCAAAGTAATGGCGAGTGAAGTGGCAGCTTATCCTCTGGGCAGTTTTTCGTGGCAGTGGTGCCTGAATGTATTGGTATTTGCAAAGGGTGTACTGGAGTTATTGCCCTCAGTACTGCCGGGTGCACGGTAATTTTTTTCAGCCAGCCCAGGTGATTGATTTGCCTCATTTTCCTTTCGTTGACGATGAGCAAGCAGAGTGTGTGCTAGCCTGGTCCATTCAAGGATGAAATGCGTCACAAAGTCTTACAACAAGGTTTTGAATCTGGCGTTTGCTGGTGTAATCAAATACCGGTGCTTGGCGAAATTTCGCCACCATAATCAAAGCGATCATACTCCCAAGTTTAAAAGGGCTGAAGATAAGAAACGACTCCAGCTGATATCAGCGGAGTCTCGGTGCGCAGTTGGGTGCCTAACCCAACAACCGATTTCGTGACGCAGAAGTTCTTGTATTACGGCCATTGCAACAGGTTGTTGAAGGCAGTAAAAACGGTAATTCAAGACATTAATTGGCGCTAAATTAAGAAGAGCATGCTTAAATACGTCATATTAGATGGCCAACTCCTTACTTATGCACATTAATGGTGGTTTTCAGAGCCAAGTATGCAAAGTTTACCGACTGAATATTCCAACAAATTGGTGGCTTGACTTGTTTTTCAGTCTACAGGTGAATGCCGCAGATCAATATGTCAAAGATCAACAGGAGAATTCTTATCGGCTTTTTGAAGCGGCGGCGCACTATTTCATCGTCCCTCGGTGGCGAAAAACAAGCATTTTATTGACGAGCCAGTAGCCAAATGCGTCCTTTGTTTGCCGAGCCGTTTTGGCTAATAATTGGTTAAATTTATATTAGAATAAAGCCGGTGGCTCAATGTTCCCTATTCCGCTTACCCCTAAACACACAGTCCCCTGCTGCTTATTAATACCGAGTAAATATATTAACTTAACAAAATAAATTGCAATTAGTTACAAATTGGTTAGCTTATCCTTTTTGTCTTATATAAAGAACAAAAGATAAGAGAAATACAGTTTTTAAAAACTATCTCAGCCAAGGCCAGATGCATGAGACATTCACCTGAATGGGCGCTGCGGGATTAACGGGACAACACGACACAACAAAGAAGACATGTCTGGACACACTACCATGCGATTCACACTCAGTAGATAAATAGCAGCATTACTGCTGCGTTAGCCATTCAGCTACGTGCTTTTAAGCGCCGCGGCAGTTTTCATCAGGAAAGCCCCCCTAAAGAATGATCAGGGCTTAACTAAGAAAAAATCACGGTGACAGACAAAAGCCGTGTTGAGAATCTAAAACGAAGGTCCCGTAGCCGTGTCAGTGTTTACGTGAACGATCAATATTAATCCGCGGCTTTTTGCCTGCTAAATCGAAGGTTTGCAATGCCTTAGTACCTAGTCAGTTTTCGAACAGGTAATACTAACCGTAACTCAGCATTACTATTCGTGTATTGGTACCAATTTCCTCAGTGACGCCCGGAACCACCAGCGTTTCAAACGGTTTTCCGACGGTAGTTCTGGTCGTTCTGGACCAAGGCATTTTTGTCGATTTATATGACCTTGAAGACATAGACAGTATTGCGTGGGCCCACAAGGCACCCTGTTTGGTAAAATCCTAGCGGGTGTTGGTTAATATCAACCACCAAAAAACCACAGTCGGTTGGAAATGGTAATGCCGAAATAAGTTTATATCAAGATAATGGAAAATACCGATTAAAAACCAGTGTTTCAGGCGCGGAACTAAGCGACAATGCTCAGGGTAGGTACCACGGTTTAAAATCGCACATTTGACGGCTACATTAAGAAATGTTCACACCAATGAATTGGACCAACGTTATGAACAAAGAGGCATACGTGCCAATTTGAACTATGAGATAAGCCCCAGGCGTAATACGGAAATGTTGTTTATTTTCGAAATATGAAAATCGCAATGATAATTGCTGTGCTGACTTAGAAAATTAAACTCCAAGTGGTCGTCACCCTAATTCTGAACTTTACCAAATAGCAGTGCTCAGCAAGACTTTGATCTTTGACAACGTCAAAGTTGAAATCCAATGATTTTTGAAACTCGCACTATTGACGAGACACCCTTGGCTTTTCATTGCAAATAAGTAAAAACCAATCGCACCCTAGTTTACCTCGATTACGGTTCTCGTAGCTGGGATAACACTGAATTGCGCGACCCGGTGATTTTACCTCCATACGGTGGCACACAGCCTATCCCAACAGGCACTTATTTTGTTGCACGAACCCGGGATTCCAAAATTGGAGAACAAACCTACAAGAAGTTTCCGTTTCCGCATCCCCAATCAGGTAACGATCTAGAATATCAAGTGGGCTTTTTTCGGTGCAACAACATCTGAGCGTAACTTTACCGGACGTAGTGTTCTGGCATTTAACCAGCACTATTCAAAATTACATGTTGACAAACTTGGCCAAGCATCGGCTAACAAGCAAGATCAGGCTAATCAATTCATTGCTGACAATTTGTTGTCCTGTACGCGCGCAACGATATTTTGTAGCTGGAACGCTTATAATGAAATATTCCGAGTTTAATAACTGGGCGGTGTTTCTGACGCCAAGTATAATATCAATGATGACCTGCGCTTACCTCTTTGCATGCGTTATACCGATGATCGGAAGTGAGCTTCGATCAACAATCGTTATAATATACGCGAAATACGGTCGTGGTGGTTATTGGTGTAACGTGATTCTGCACTAATTTGACGGTAAAAACCGATGAAAACCTAACGTATCTATTAAGCCGGTGCGCAGTTTGATTAAGTAAAGACAGCATGGTGTACGCCACTTACTCGCAAGGCTATAAGGGGCCAGCCGTTTAACGTGTTTTAACAATAGAAACTAACAACGATACCGTTACCGAATTGGCAAAGAATCTTCTGATGCTCTACGAGCTAGGGTAAAATAAATATGCCAGTCGTGACATCATCGTCACAACCGCTATGCTTCCGGACTGATAAATTGACGGTTTTCAAGGCGCCAATAACTCAGAATTGTGGATGGCTAACGATTACTCGACTAAACGAAATGCGGGTTTCCATGATTACTCAAGGAATTGAAGCCGATGTAATTGTGGCAATGTCTGAATAGTTTTACTATCAGGTGGTTTTTGCAGCGAAAGCTGAAGTAACTGAGTTTTTTATGTCCAGTAGGCTCAGCCACCTTGTGATGGTCGTTTGTGCAGACTTGAAACCGTTCTCGTCCTGATTTGGAAATATTCAGTAGTAGGCGATACATCTGGGAATGCAGACATGAACGTCATTCTTTAAATATCTCCTAACGTAACACCGATGAAAATCTTGCTGTGCACCTGGTGCAAACTGCGGCGACCAACCCAGAGGCCTTAATTGCCAGACTATGGCATTTAACGCCAGTTTAGCCTTCTTCCTTTAACGATGATGCGTATCGCATGACCGCTGATTCGCTAAAAACTTAACGGATGAAAGTTTTATCGACCACGTATCAGGTGACGGCTTCCGTTTATCAATCCCCCCGTGATGCCGATCGGGTATTTCGGTGTGCAAGTTCAACCAGCCCGTTTTTAAATAATTTTTTTGTGGTGTGTTCCTGTTAGGCGCACGCAAGGCGCCTTTTTTTTATTAGCGAATATCTTATTTTGTAGCACTGGTCGACGACCTGTATCGTCAACCAACGAAGTGGTGAGTCGGAAATAATTCCCCTCCGTTATAAAAAGGGAAAATACAGTTAAATTAACCATTGTGCTATTATTCCGGCCCTAAGAACAAGGCCAGTTATCGCAACCCACTAAAAAGATGGATGCTAGGCTTTTTCGTAGGAGCTGCCTCCGTAACGGATTTGTTAGCTGCGAACAAAAAAGTGCATAGACCCAAGATGTTAGCTACGAGATACCAAGCAAAAGCAACTTCATTTGGCTCTTTCGTAGAGCTGCTGTTAGCTTGCGAACAAAAAGTGAATATAAACCAGATTTAGTTTAACGAGATACCAAGCAAAAGGCAACTTCAATTTGGCTCTTCGGAGCTGAGCTTTAGCTGCGAACAAAAAGTGAATAGACACCAGATGTTAAGTTACGAGTACCAGCAAAAGCAACTTTTCAGTTAGGTCTTTTCGTAGGAGCTTGGCTTAGCTGGCGAACAAAAAGTGAATAAACACCAGATGTTAGCTAACCGAGATTACCATGCAAAAGCAACTTCATTAGGTCCTTTCGTAGGAGCTGCTTTAGCTGCGAACGAAAAGTGAACTAAACACCAGAGTTTAGTTAGAGATACACCAGCAAAGCACTTCATTAGTGTTTTTCGTAGGAAGCTGCTTTAAGTGCGAACAAAAAGGTGAATAGACACCAGATTTAGAATACGAGAATACCAGCAAAGCACTTCACGACAGAGGAGGGCATTAAGAAAAAACAAGACAGACTCAAGAAAAAAAAAGTCGTTTACAGGCCTCAAAAATCAAAGCATTGTTGTAAATGGGCATGGTGCCTAAATTGCGTCAATCTGTTCGTTGATCGCATCTCGTCCCGAAGGACACATCCAAACACCTGACAAAATAGGACACTATAAAAATTTGCGGAGAAATCCAGCAGCCTGTTTTTGGCGGGTAATGGTTACTGAGACACTAATCCCTTGTACGAAGTCATCAGTCCAATTTCTGCTAAATAGAGTAAAGTTGCTCGCTCGTTTCACGCCTTCTGCAACGACAGTTAGCCCTAAAACTATGTGACATGGCTATGGGCTTTAACCTAAGTTGCAATCAGCCTTGTTCAACGCTATCCCCTGAAAAAACTTCGATCTATTTTCAATATATCAAAGGGATATTGTCTTAAAATACTTAGGATGGAGTACCTGTAACCAAAATCATCCATTGCCAATTTAATGCCTAGCTCATTTAATTTCAATTAGCTTCATAATATATTTTGGACCACTCATTAGTCTCCTCAGTAATTTCAAGGTGCAAACTTTCCTGGGCTAACATTTGCATCAACTAGGGTGTTTTTGATAAAGCTGAGTAACTTCTGTCCTCTTCTGAATTGACGCGGGAATAAAATTGACAGAAATAGTGAACTTGTTGTTGTTGAATTATCTTGGCCTTCATTTAAGGAAAAGCTAGTTGCTCGTTTAATAACATACTTACCAATAGGCACGATGAGCCCCGTAAATGCTCTGCCAATAGGAAATAAATTTCATTCTGCGTTACGGTTTGCCGTAACGTCACTTAATGCAACGCAGCAAAAAGCTTCCTACGTCAATCACCCTTTGGTTTTTTAAACCATCAATCATAGGTTGGTAAATATATTTCAAATTATTCCGTGCCAAGGCTCCGTGCATTTTGCTCTTCAATTTTTAAACGACGTTGCATCCATGATATTCCAATTTCTCGGTAAAAATGAAATAAGTAATTCCGTCCTAAGGCTTTTGCTTGGTCAGTTGCCGATCAGCATGCGTAATTAAATCAGAAGCACAATTGCATCTCAGGTAGATTGCAAACCGCCAAATACTGCAATGGTTAGGATTAATTCCTCTATTATAATCTTAAAGAGGCCTCTAAAAAAGTTTTTAATAAATCTCAGCAACGGTCAAGCCTATGGAGAGCGCTTTAACCACTGAATAAAACCATAAACTCATCACGCCCAAACGACCTACCGTGTCTTCTTACGTTAATACTTGCTGTAATCTATTGCGCTCAATTAGCAGACTAGCCTATTCATGCCTAATGAGTCATTAACTTTTTTAAAATCATCATACCAAGAAAAAAACACTGCACTTTTTTCATTGTTTCTGATTCGCCTCAATTAGCATTTGTGGATAGTCGTTCGAGGGTAAAAAAAACGCATGTGTAATGCGGTTAGGCTTCAAAAATAAGCTTGTGACGACTTAGTTCAGCTGATTTGCGTGTTGCTCGTAATATCACGATATTGTCAACTACTGATTATACTTGGATAAGTACTGACCCTAGCTTCAAAATAGCCAAGCCTTGAGGCATATTGAAGATGCGAATATTCAAAGAGCTTACGCATTCCCAGTTTTGTTTGGACCTTACTTAGCCACAAACTTTAAACTGACTGACTAAATTCCTCTGTGTATATCGGCTACATATTGTTTGCCGATGATTTTGCTCTGTGAAAATAAAGGCTATTTCAATTGCCCGCAATGAATAATCAATGAGTCCACCACTATCATTAAGAAAATATAATCGGGTATTGGCTTTGAATTATATGTTCAAGCATGTGTTCTTTAAATATAGCTGGCCTGAGCCTTGTCCTCACATCAGTTAATCCAACATCAATGCAATACATCTGCTTGTATTAACATTGATTGAAACATCACATGACTTGAAAAGAACCTGACCTCATTTACCCATTTTTATCCAACAGCAGGTAATTTCTGTGCAGGGATTCTATACCTTGCTGTATCCAATCACTGTGTGCATTCATGACTACTCAACTATTGGCTGGGTATAATTAGGTCTTTCTAGCTTTTTGCCCAGTTGGCCCTTTCTTTGCTATAGCATAGAGTAATTCGCTACCTCATCCATAGATACACTCGCTCTTTACGTAACCTCGCACAGAAAAGCAATTGACGACATCTAAAATTAATTGGTAAGTGTCATTGATAACAATTGGAGGGCTAACATATTGTCAATTTTGCTTCGATTTCATAGTAAGTAGATCCAAATATTCTGATTACTCCTGGTTAATAATAGCCTTAAAATTTTAAATTAGCTCTTTTAAAACAGAATGAAATTAGTGATTAATATCAGGTTATTAGCAAAAGATCTACAGGCTTTGTGTAAATATTTTGTCAATTGATAGTGACATAGGTGAATAGCAAATAGCGATTGATTTGCAAGTCGAAAAATTTGAGCAATATTAATCTGAGCTTATAGTAGTGGGCAACGGAAGCTTAGATACGTCTTAGTTGCCTATTAGTTATACTGAAACGCGTTAAGTGGAATATAAGGGGAATCATTCTCACGCCCAAAGCCTCAGCAAGTTTAAGGTCTCTATGAAGTGAATTTGGGGCATAATAAAACGGCTATTACATAAACCTACCGTGGCTGCCCAAAGATCCCCTTAGTAGCAAAATAGCCCACACTTAATTAAGCATGGCTGTGGTGATATAATCTATATTGCTTGGCGCAGTAATGACGCGCCGTAAGAATAATCAACCCGGCACAGATAGCAACAACAGTAATAATCCCCGGCGCTGGCACCATTATTTTGCTCGACTTATTTGGCCTCGAATTCGCCACCGGGAAAAGCAGCTGTATTGTAATGTTGATGTACCACAGTCCGGCCAGCCAAATCTGAGTTTGGTCCCGCCGTTAATGTCGGCGTTCCTATGCTGGGTTATCCCAAAATTAATCGTACTGACCCGGCATCTGCGCAGAAGTTGCCGCATGGAAATGTGCAGCATCACAATATTCAAAACCACTCCCAACTAACCGCCCAAGAAAAGTCATTAGTTCACGTCCGCTAGCCACATGGTTAGCGTGAGCCCGTTTGCTAAACTGCCGGTACCTATTCCCTGCAATTGGCTTGGCGCCGTCTATATAGGACAGAAAAAGGAATTAAGCTCGTTAGCAGACTTATAGTCATCAACATGCCATTAGCACTATTAATTGGTAAACCAGTGGGTGTTTAGCGTATTTTAAACACGTAATTTAGCTCTGGTAAACTCAATTTAACATCACCTGCACTGCTTTTGAAGTCTCAAGTGGTAATACGCTTGAGTTAAGTTTAAAAAAGGTGCCAAATTGGGACTACATCCGCAACGGATAATGTGACGCATATCAATATCGCCATTAATTCAATCTTGAATTAAATTCAATGCATACATATAGCCCGGCCAAAAAAAGTAAAAAACTATTGATTTGTTAAAAAATGTCCGACAGTCAATAGCTGCCAATCGTTTCACTTTTGGTATAACTGCATCAATCCTTCAAGGCACGGGAACTATAGGTACAGCAATGACAAGGTAAGACTAACGCAATAAATGCAAACGTGTCGGGCAAATAAAAATGCTCCGACTTTGATCTCGCCATGGGTTGGGCTGTGACCCAAATATGTGGCGTCTTAAATTTCCCGAATTGGGAAAAGCACTTTCAAGTTGTGTTATTTGGATTATGTCGTTCCGGAATCCTTTGCTACGGGATTACTTCAAGAGATATAATACTCGACTTTAGACCGGTAATGCAAGGATACGTTGAGATTATTGGACATTGCAATAAGCCGACTGACTATTATTGGCCACTCTGTGAGTTCAATTATCGCCTCAATAAGCGTCTATTTGTAAGCCTGGGAATATATTAAACATATAAAATCGGTAATGCCCCTCGACCCGTTTTCTTAATAGCCACCTGATTACCAAAGGAGGTTTTGAACAAAGTGACTTGGAAGAGTTAATTGACCTGAATAAAATTTATATTGGCTGGGCTAATTATTTGGCGCCACTGGTGAGGGAGGTGTCACAATCACCAAAGAACTGATCGGGAACTATCAGGAGTTTCTGTAGCACCGACCCGATAGTGGCAAACCCCTTCGCTAAGCGAACTTTCCTTTTCTGATTTATCGAGCTATTTAAAAGATAATAAGTTGTCACGTACTTATACTTCCAAGTTCCTCTGATGCATTGGCAATGTGAGTGTTGGCCACTATATGCGGAAAATATCGCTAAAGTGACTGTTGTCGTTTTAATGCTGAAGGCCATGCCCTGCATATGACTAACCGCATCAACAGATAATGCCGATTATTCTGCACTTCCTGGAGAGTAAATGAATGACAATAAATACCATTCCCAGATCTTAATGACTTTTGTGCCTGGACTCTTTATTTCCAATTCAAATAGAAATATTATTTTTGCAACCTATGATCACGGATTTAAGTGCCTGCCGTAAGCGAAAACCTGCTCAACACCCCGCTAGCTAATTATTTTTCTCAAAGCTCGCTAAATCTTATTGATAGCTTATATTTTCCACGTACTGAACTGAATAGTTGTACCAGAAAGTCAAAATAAATTGGCTGGTAAAGGCGGCAAAAGCGATACCTGTTGTCGCCAATATTAAAATTAGCTAAACAGCGGCAATTCTTTTGGTCACTGCCTGTGGGTACTAAACCGCGATAAAGCCAAAAGCGAATTGATCAATCGCAAAAAACAAAACTTGAATAACAGTCCCAAGCCCTATTTTGCTTGCGAACATGACAACTTAACAGGTTTGTTAAATCGGCGCGAACTAATTTAGTTCAGCTGATAGAATCGCTCAACCCTAGGGCGAAAGAAATTCATCTACCTTTGCCCTTGCCTGTCCTATCGATGTCGATTTTTTTAAAGGTATCAACGATGCACATGGTCATCAAAAAGCTGGCGATAAGGTCTTGCAGAACCTCGGAAGAATACTGACTGAGGAGCGAACGAGCCGATAATTTAGTCGCCAGAGTCGGCGGTGAAAAATTATTTTTGGTAACGCTAACATGGATGAAGAAAAAGCCTTTTCCTATTTGCGGAAAAACCAGAACAAAAATCCGAATCATCACATCATCGACATATCTTAATAACGGTCAGTAATTGGTTGTGGCAGCATAAAGATGTACAAAAACAATTTGAATGTTTGTACATTTATCTGATCAATCCCTCTACGAAGGCTAAAAGCTGGGCGAAATCGGACATTGTGTAACCTATTTAACTTGCACGGATACTGCTGCTTCTTTTATAGCAAGGGGATAATAAATAGACATTAACTGAGTTAATTTTTAAACGTTCACACTTTAGGAAATACAAAACAGCAAAGAAATCCGATTGAAGACTGACAATTGCGCTAAGGCTAACACGCGTTCATTGGAGTAAAAATCACCGCCCTTGTTGTTTCCTGCTTACGGAGTTTGCTCCCCAACCGAGTTGCCCCAACGGAAGTTGTTAGCCTGCGATCTCAGCAAACTAGAAAATCTAGTAGATAGCACGAGTTACTAGTAACAGTAGTTAAGCAAGTAGGGCAAACCAAGAGTATCAGCCCGCAATCCCTAGTTCTATATCAATAATAAGATAGGTTGATGCCGACCGGTAAGCAAGTCCTGCGGAGGTTAAGACTTTCTACCAATGGCAAAGGACTCGACACCACTAAAGGCAAAGCGCGATAGCTCACTGGCAACTCGCTTGGTGATTAAATTCAGGGAGTTCGACCATGCTATAATGGTCACAGCACGGCGAAAGCAATTAAAAACCCGGAACCGGTGATTTGTATTCATTAAAATCCGGCCCTTGATTTTGAGGTTTAATTTGAATGACCAACAAAATGCACACGGACCACTGCATTAATAAGCAACGCGCACTAATTTAGTCTAAGGTACGCTAAGTCGCCGGTTTTGCTCAGAAACCGAATACCCGCGCCAACCACTTGGCGACATCATGAATGGGCCACCTAAAAAGAATAACTGGTGCTGGTAGATCCAGTTCAAGTAGGCCAGCTATGATGGGGTAAACAACATGGCAATTAGTGATAGTGCCGTGACGCCAACAATGTGTGAAGTAATGGTATCACCCAACCGCTCTTTTCCCCGGGCTATCGGGCAAGACCGCTGATATGGCCATCGGCCGCGAAGCCACCCGCAAATACCAACAGCAACGCCGCTTAGAAACCCCAAAACGCTTACTCAAACCAAAGGCTTAGCTACACTATAACAACAAGCAATGGTAAGTCATGATGGCACAATCACACTAGCCGGTTTTCCAGCCCAGCGCGGCTAAATCACAAAAGGCAATGCGTAAACACCCAAGCAGGGCCCACACCATACGTAAAGATATGGCGGCGGTAAATTCCAATACCGGCTTTGCATTTGGTGTCCTCTATAAAAACGATAAGGCAATACCTATACAGCAAGCAAGAGCATGGCAGGGCGCCGACCCTAATCTCAGACAAAAATGTGCGCAAACCCTGTGACATCATTGCAACCACGATACGGCATTTAATATTTTTTTTTTTCCACAATCAAAACACCCAATCAAATCACGCGGGATTAAACGCACTATTTAGTAATAGCGATCACGATCCAGTACTTGAACTTTACGTCACGCAGAACTAAGACGACGCCATGCATCGCGATTATTATCGACTAACGCGACATCAACCATTCTTGCCCAAGGCAAATCAACAGGTATAGTTCCTCAGACAAGCTTACCATTAGTTCAAGAGCTGCCACTGGCATTATGACTGTTATCTGCGCCAAATGTAATCGCTCTTTAGATGGATTTTCTCTACGCCTTTCCAGCCCATAAAAAGCGCAAATCCCACTGATTATACAAATACTTTCTGTCCCCTGTCCGCTATCAATAACCACCGCCAGGTAAAATTGGTGTGGTTGGCCCTGTAAACTGCCATCTTCTAGCCACGTCCAAGTGTAGCTAGTTCGCCTAATTAGTTTCTGCTTGCGCGTATCACTAACGTTCAGCGTACTTTTCCAGCTGCGCCTTTTGGCCAGAATTAGCGTCCGTTTTTCAGCGGGCACTAGTTGTATACTTTAAGCCTTGCAAAAACTGCTCGGCCCACTCGGTTGTGACGAGCAAACTCTGCAAATAAACATATCTGGAGCGACATTAAAGGGTGCACCTCCTGCTCGGCAAAGCGGCTTTACAAAAGAAAAACATTTCTGGGTGAATATAGGTGTTTGTGCCATTCATGATGCAAAAAGATCTCAACTTCTTTAGGCGCTTCGTTAGCGGTAAATACCGCTTCGGTAAAATTAATTCTCCCCGCATTGGATTAAAAGATTCTTTATAGGTAAAATTAGAATAAGCAAAAGGCTTTGGAAAATCATCAAAAGTTTCGTGAATCTAATGGAAAACCGCGAAATAATATCGCGCCAAGATCACGCAAAACTTAAATTTCTAGCTCGGCAGATGATCTTTAAATCCACAGCAATCAACTTGTGCCCAAGTAGTCCACGCCTACATCATTTACGAATCACACTAGGAAATACCTGAGTCACCCACAAGTTGCAGTGTTGGCGACGTCGACAGAGTTTATTGCT
>Ga0163217_1088713_pt1 | contig 19533 bp, 21 predicted proteins | sample SynspAceP_FD_185933 | JGI IMG/M metagenome (GOLD analysis project Ga0163217, IMG submission 185933) | Saline lake microbial communities from Ace Lake in Antarctica - Synechococcus sp. Ace-P (PacBio error correction) | ecosystem: Environmental > Aquatic > Non-marine Saline and Alkaline > Saline ...
ACGGTAGTGTGGCTTACGGCATGGCGAGGCGGCGGCGCTGCGTGCACAGGCCGGCCGTCGATGCCGAGCTTTGCCTTCCTATTTGACTACATAGTAGGCGCTCGGCCGAGCTTCTTGGCGCGAGGGGCGGGATTGTTCAACGTGCCTTATAAACGAGGCGGGATTTACCGCCGTGCTGGAATGCGACCCTATACCCGCGGAATTTGGGCGACTGGGATTGCCGTATCTGTACACTGCACTGGTGGCGGGCACGGGCGATATACTGGCGAAATAATCGCCCGCGAGGAAGACGCCGCCGCGCTCAATTCCGCAGGCAAGACCGTCTCCTATGGCACCCGGGCCGACAGACGCTGGACGGCTATGACACAATCTGGCAGGCGCGTGGCGTGATTTGCCGCCAAAATGCGACTGAACTCGTGTCGAGACTGGGGCACTATCCCTCTTTGTAACGGGGAGCAAAGTTTCTCTGATAACGTGTCAGGCGGCCCCTCGGTTATTCGAGGTAGAGCAATGAAATGGAAACTCCTTGCGCCCTGCATCGACTGATCGTTTGTCAAAACCTGGCGGGGACGCCAGCCGCACCAAACTGACCGCCGCGCGCGCGCTGGGATACACCGTTTTGATGATCCCGCACCTGCCAGCCGCCGCCCAAGGGGCGCAGATCAACAGATTCTGTTATGGTGGCCACGTGGCCTTTGGCGCTAACCATAGCGCTAAGTGGACCGGGGCGTATCATCCTAGAGGGCGACGCATTGTGATTTCCGCCAGAAGGGGCCAGGTATGGCTCGCCGCTGCCGCAGATCTCGCTGATTTGAGATAATCGGGTCGCTTGGGCATGGTCGCACCGGCCTTTGCGGCTGCGCACGCGACGGTTCGCGGCGACTTGGTGTCCGCCATTTGCGGCCAGCAGGTTACACGTACGTGCCTCTGAGCCATGCGAGTTTTTAAGGTCCGCTAGATGCGGCGGGCCATGATCGCGCACCCGCAAATTGCTGAAAAAGTCTTATGCGGTAAGAAACTCGAGTTGTACGCGCCACTAGGTCCATGTCGCGCCGCCCATAGGCGCTGTTATAGTTCCACGCCGCCTGGCGGGCGCGAGCTGGATTAATAACAGCACGCCTACGCGTTCTGCTGCATGCCATGAGCGGATCAGGTCATTTAGCATCGCCTTTTCAGACGAGTGCCCCGACATTTGCGGCATCTGGTAACCGCCTGAGATTAAATAACTCCCAGCCGCGCCCGCCATTCAGTCCCTTCGGCCGCGTCCGAGTTCTTCTGCCCTGTCGATGCTGGCCGTTGTCAAGAAGGCACGGCAAGCTGTTTTGGATCTGCCGCCCCACTGCACGATATAAAGAGGCCACTGCACGCGTACAGGCGAAGACTGGTCGCCTGGCGCTCTATGCGAGAGCTGCGGCCTGCTTACTGGGCCGTATTACGCCGCATATGAAAATCACTGCGAGGGAATTCGATGACACGCGACTTAACGCAGGCCGCAAGGCACCGGCATCAGGCGAGGTCCGCGCAGCGGTCGTCTTTTTTGAACGTTACTGGCGCGAACGGCAGATTTGCTGGGGTGGGCCGTATTCCGCTGGCGACCACATGCCCCCGATCAGTCGCTGTTCACGGACGGCCCGCCAGACAGACAGAGCTCCAGAAGACCCGCGACTAGGATCCGCGATGGGCTCTTCCCAGTGGTTCCCGATCCCGGAGACGGTATCATCCGAAGAGGAATTGCTCAGAGGATAGGCAATGCTGCCGACGGACCGGACTGGACGGTGATTGAACGCCTTTCTGGACGGCATAATGGTCACGAAAGACCTGCTCCTTGAACACGGACTCATGGTTGCTGGGCTTTCCCAAGCACGATGATGGCGCGCATGTGTTGCCTCCGCGCGAAGACCCAGGGGGGCGGGCATCGTCGCCCATCTCTGCCGCCTGTTGCAGCGGATTGCTGGTGGACGAGTCGTATGCCGCCCCCCGTTTTGCTGATCCACGGCGATCAGGACAACGTCGTGGCCGCCCCAATCCCTACCGCGGCGCGGAAGCGCTGCAAGGCGCAAGGCTGACCGAGGTCTTTGCCCACGTCATGATAAGGCACCGCCCCACGGCATCGCGCCGACGATTTGCAGGTCGCGCTGGCCCTTAGGCTGGACCGTTTGGGCATGGGATTAAGACTTTTATTCGTAAATGTCCCTGTACGATCCCCTGCCGCATCAAGCAAGGGATCGTGGACAAGACTTGTAAAGTCATCACAACCACGCAACGCCTTTGACTTCGTCTTTAAGGCGTGTTGTTTGCTAGTTAATACATCGTTTTCGACTAAACTGGGTCGCGAACTTTTTGAAAGCTGGGAGCGCAACCACAACGATCCGTTAAGTTGGTACAGTACTTTCCGCGACGGTGGCGATTGTTGACACGGCCGTTTGTGGATCCTAATACCTGCCGGTTGGCATTTGACACTCCGTCCCACAGCCAAGCTGTCTTCGCTTGGCCACGACCGGATATGTTGACGAGGCTGCCGAACCGGCGGGCGTTTTGCGGATGGTAAATAGTGCGGGCTGACGTACCAGTTATTGCGCAGCGCGCGGTGAGTCCAGCTGAGCTTGAGGTATTTCTGTATGATATGGAATACATTTCTAAGTCGAGATCAAGACTATTTCTTATGAATGCCATCAGGTTAGTCGATTATCTGGCCTGCGAGAGCAGCGGCCGATATTCACCGCGCGCATTACAGGTGCCTCAATCCAACATTCCTGCGCACCGTATTGGGAGGAGAAGGATCTGAGGCTCATCTTTGGTGCCGGGCGATGCCGCCGGGAAGCGCTGCCTTGGCCGCGCATCCAATTAACTTGCCAATCGGAGTCTGGGGTCGATTTGCCCGATGCGAGCTATATCGCAAAATGACGATTTTCGTATTTGCCTTGATACCCAAGTAGGACGACACCGCAAATGCCTAAGGTATACGATGAGTCCTATTGGCCTCGCGTCGACACACACGCGGAGCGCCTATACGTGGCCATAGGCGCAAGCGGCGCGCACGGCTTGCCACAAGTTTGGACCCCACCGCAGATTGTGAAGCACAATGCTATTTTCCCAGGGCGGTTTGATTAATATGGCTTTTAGGCCGTTTCTGTCACATCACACAGCTTTACCAATCTGCGAGCAGTCAGACCTTGCGCGACAATCGGCGCCTAAAATATACCCTGCCTTGGTTTTTGAAGGGCACAGATTATAGTCATGTACCCTACGCGCCGTGCCGGGTCCCGCTGGCCAAGCGGTGCCAGAGTCAGTTGAACCGCGCAGCCAAGGGTAGCAGTGCAGGTGAAATTGTGCGGGTGAGTTCAGAATCGGATTTTTGCGTGTAGCGAACCGGGGGCGGTTGAAACACTTCCCCACGCCTATGGGCACTGAGCGATACGCCGTGTTTAAACAGGCTTATGTTCCCTATTTACCTCGCTGGTCAAAGGCTTATTGGCACTTTGCGGCCATAGTCAGGAGGACGTATCAAGGCGGCGTGTCTCTAGAACTCCCGGCAGTCAGGATCAATATCCGAAGACAGACAGAAAGATGAGTGCACAAGCCCTTACGGACTCGGGATCAAGGAAATCGGTCAGACGTCACGTCTCCTCAAAGATTTATGTCAACCTCGTAAATCGCTGTGGTCCTTCCAACGCGACTTTTAGAGTTTAATTTTTATAGGCGACGAATTCTGTGGCCAATTACTGCGGCAGCCCGGGGCGATCTGACCTTGTGACCACGTTTCTTACCGCGCGCAAAGTCGGCGAGTGGGTTCACCAAGCTGGACCGCAACGTTGTTGCTACCGCGTGCAGCCCTTGCAACCTTGCGTAAAGGCTCTGCGTTTGCGTGATAGCGAGCTGGGCTTTGAGCCTGCGCAAACGCCGTGCGAGCCAGCCGATGCCATCAGAGCATTGAACAATCTATCGAGGGCGCAAGTATTCACACCGGGGGTCCAGTCTTGTCATGACAGCTGCGTATTGGATCTACCCTTTATTAGGGATGCCAGAGACTCTAGAGGTCTGTCACACACCTAACCCTGTGAAAAGCCCGGTTGGGGCCGGGGCGGCATGCTCGCTCGGACTTTCCCAGCCTGCGTGAGTATTAATGTAAAAGGCGGTCACGCTGCTTAACGCGCCCAATCAGCAGCGCAGGAAGTCCCTATGAGTATTCTCGTGTGCTCACTTATCCTGCACGAAGATCGACCATTGTCATCTTATTGGTGGACCGGCGATGTGACCCAGTCCCGCAAAATCTTGCCGGCCTGTTCGCCGCTTTCTAGCCGCGGTCAGGCTCCGTGCAAGCCGGATCACGCGCGGCAACGGTTGCGATCTGGATAAGCGCCGGTTATCGGCGACAATATCAAAGAACGCGAGTGTCACCCCAAGAATATATAGAGAACAGAGGCTAGGAAAAGAAACGATTATCACAAAGGGACTTAAGCCAAGACTTATTCACTTGAGTAAAAGCGACACTAGCAATAAAGTCACCTTCATCGAGAGGACGGCTAGCTGTCGATAGACCGCTGTCTGATCGGCGGCGCTGAACCGCGACGGGGTGTACGTCCGCTGCCTTCCTACACTTCGGGTCGCTTGCGCCATCGCTTGTTTCGGTGCTTTGGAGAACGCCCTGGCACAAATCTGGCATCGCCAATGCAGACAGCCGGATCGGTCGTCGAAAAACCCTTTGGGCCGTGGGAATTTTGTCTGCGAGAAAGGCGCTACAAAAGGCGCTGAACGACACCACTGGCCACAACACAACTTTGCTCTGAGGAGCCAGATTTAGCCGGCATTTGACCATTATTTGGCCAAAAGGAACCGTCCAGATACCTGATGGCGGCCTCGCGTTTTCTGGGCAACGCTTGTTCGAGGCCGCTTTGGAACAGCCGAGCACTACGTGATCAGCAGTCACATATTACACGTTTGCACTAAACCGTCCGAGGAGTTTTGGCGAGGACGCGGCAGCTATTACGACAACACCGGCGCGAATAGCGCGTGATAATGGTGCAGTAACCACCTGATGCAGCGCTGTTGGTCGGCATCAGCGCATGGAGCCGCCCAAGTGCGTACACTTTTTGGCTGACAGACGAGGTGACGCGAGTCGTAAAAAGCTGAAGGGTTAATCCGTTTTGCACCTTGCCAAGCCCGGTGACACACGCCACCACATTGTGCCGGCCACATAATGACTGCCAGCTGGCCGAACATGCCCCGGCCCTTATCGCGCTGATGTTCGAGACCACGCGAGCCAGCTTTAACCTGTGCGAAAGCTTTATCGTGCGATGATAGGGTGAATGTGCGAGGCGTGAGAGGCCGATACAAGGCGCGATCTAGTCTGCCGTCAGAACGGCAAAAGTTGACAGGCTCGCTAACGTCGGAAATACGCCGTGGGTGTTTCAGGGACCCTTGGCCATTTGATCGTGACAGGTGACACGTGCGGCCAGCTCGGCAACCGCAACATTCTGGCGATCCGTTTTGCAGCCGAACGAGGGCACTTGGACCTCGGTACACGATCAAGGAACCACCGGCCCCGCGGCAGCACTTTGCGAGATTGATGAAGCCAAGGGCGGACATACCTCTGTGCCGATTGCCGCTTGGCGAAGATAGTGAACCAGCGACCGGACGCCATACGTAGCGTCTGATCATGTGCACTTCATTCGTCTACTTAACCTCCAGGTACTGACTGTTTACATATGCGAGCGGCGAAGACGAGGGTTCGAAGGCACCAGCTTGGGGCTTGAGACGAACCCGCTGATCAAATGAAATTGGCTGGGAGCGCGAACGATGGCGAAATTGTACGAACCAAGGCAGCGCCCGGGCCAGAGGACGCGATGATCGCTGATGCAGGTCCAGCGCGATTGGCCGCGTTGGCGCGACCACATCAAAAGGAGAGAGTCCCATGGTAATTCCTTTGTTCTACCAGACCCGCCGCCCGAAGATATCAAAAATTGGAATACCCCGATGGCGAGATGATGATGAGTCAGCTCCTGGCCAGACCGCTTGGGCCGGTGATATTACGTCTCAGGTGCTATCAGCGACCTCAATCTGACCCACGCGTCTTTGGCCGTCCGGGTGCACGACATCCTGGGGCCGATTTCGACAATCCTTGTGCGATGTCGGCCATCTTGGACTGGCGCGCGGCATGTGTCTGACCGACCAAGTAACGCTCTTGGGTCTAGCCTGGAGAACCAATCAGGCGTATCAAAAACACACCTGCCTCTGACTGCGCTCAGCGACTACTTTGTATAACGGTATCACCGGCGTCGGCAGAGGCCAATATGTGCCCGCTTTTTTTTGTTTTTAATGCTTAAATTTGCGAGAGATGCTCTTCTCGTACGCAGAAGACTATAAATTGGGCAGATCCTGCTATAGAGGCTGCTGACGCTTTATAGTTTGGCCGCTTCGCTGTCTTGCACTGTGGGATGGGCGCTGATACATTCATCACCACGCCAAGCATCTTTCCCGCGGGCTGATCAGTTGATTTGGTCGCTGAAGTCCGCTGCGCACCGACCGCCTGGGGCGGATGCGCGCGCCCGGCGGCCAGAGCCGCGCATTACATCTATCCGCCGCTGTGCGAAAACTATGCGATGATCCGTTCATAATCGTCCATCTATCCGGTGCCGAGAGAACGAAGGCGACGCTGTTAATGAAGCGCTTGAACCCTGGAACCGCCAGCCCTGACACGTATCCGAGGGAAGAAGCGTCCCGTAAAGCGGACAAGTTCTCGTCCGGGTCCTCGTTGACTGGGCACGAAAGGTCCCTGAATTATGTTGCTGACCTCTGAAGATCCATTTCGATTGCTACCTCAAATCAAAGACCGCCGATCAATGACACCGCTGACGAGGTGAGACCCGCCCCGCGATTTTGCGGCAGACCGGACTTGCGCTGATTTTGCCAAAAGATGCAAGATCGGACGACGCTAGCCGTCTTGATCAGCTGATTGCGCTTGCTTGGAAAACGGCCGATCGCTGGACTAGCCCGCGCAAGGGCGATGTATTATACTTAACTGGCGCGCCGACAACGACCACCGCGAAGGACGCCGCTTGTGCTGCATACGGCGTTTGCGCCATCTGGATCGAGCGCTGGTCATTGAGTTGGTATGTTTTCGCGTTGGGACGTTGTATGCTCCAACGACGTGCTGGCACGCTGTGATACAGTATGAAGTCTATTGCGAAGCTACCGGAGATGTGCATGCTAATCAGGGGCAAGGGCGGCGCGATTACCGTGTGCATTGAGGTGAAATCATCGTGCATCTAGAGAGTGGCGGAGTACCCGACTTTTGCGGGATAAAGATGGGCACGCATCGCGCTGGAGTCCCCATTATACATCGACGAGGCTCCGCACGCTGCATTTTCGTCAGCAACGTCGATCCGGCGGAATACGCCACAAATAACAATGGCAAGGGCTGACACGAGCAACGACACACTGAGTGATATCACAGTCTGAGTTACCAAGATCTTTACCACATCGAACACTCATTAGACCAACGCCCGCACCGCAAAAAGGCGTGGATGGGGCCAGACTGCCAAAGACACAGGCGCGCAAGTATACGCTCCCCTGATCCACGTTCGCTGCCGTACAAGACCAGCCCGTGATCGGCGCATCGCGGCCAAGTCCCGACGTGTTTCGTTGTTTCGATGTGATTGTTGAGATCTGGGCCGCTATTTCTTCATGTGGGGCCGATTGCTTTGTCCCTGATGATCGCGATCGTGATCAGAGAATAGCATTTCCGTGTGCGTATTCCTGCGCGGGCGTCAGGCTAATGGGATTCGCCCACTTTCCCGTCAGACACGGGCACGTGGCGCGAAAAAAAATGCCCGGGCGCTGCTGGGCGTGGTGGCATCTGGCACCAATTCAGGGGATAGCGATTACATGCGTCCTCGGCTGAGTGCTGTGCCATAAAGCTACATACAACTATGTTCTAAGCGCTGTTGCCTCTAGTACTCCAACTAGGCTTATATGAGTGGACATAACGCAAGGGCGTCAGCTCTTGTGATGGGCGCTGACGCCCGTGCTGCCCCTCTAGCTATACTCTGGCCCCGTCGTCTGGGCGAGCCGGGAGAGACCCACGGGCCAGCATCTCAGATATCTATTCTCAGCTGATCCATCAGGGCATCTGCTGGGTCATCACGTGTTGATCCTTGTCGCAGCCCGCGGTCATCAGGACGAATCTGCCTCTCGAACAGTCATTCACTGCTGCTTGGGCCTATACTGCACCCGGCCCAATCGAAGCCCTGATGAAGGGCCGCAACGCTGGATGAAGCCGCGCCGCCAAAAGGTCGCGATTAAGTTTGACGGCGCAGAGCTGGAAACGGCCAGCGGCGCACTCGCGATTCCCCGGCAACCCGTCGTTCGATCACGCTGGACCTATCTCGCAGATTTTTTGACGCCGGAAATGCTGGGCATGCTGATTGCTTTGTACGAACACCGTGGTGTTTGTCGAAGGCGTCGTGCTGGGCGTGAATTCCTACGACCAGTGGGTGCGTGGAACTGGGCAATTAGAGCTTGCGACCATCGCTCCAACCTGTCGTTGAGGCACAAAAGCCGCCACTGAAGCAATGATGGGTTACAACGGCGGCCATGCTGGATACGAGTATTCTGCAAAGTAACGGTACTGGTGAAATCAGTCCGCGACTGGCCGCGTTCTCTTGATCAGTATTGAACATCTGACGTGAAATGTGATCGGGGATGGCTGCTATCTTTGAAAAATTGTCGTCATTCAGCAATGCACATCACTCGCGTGGCTGGTGAGTGATGGCTCATTAGCGGTCCCGCACCCAGACGCCAAATATTTCCTATGTGGTACTAGCTGGCACGCCACCAACCTTCCCACCCTTGTTGCCTTCCATCTGGTTGAGTCTTGCGGTGTGGCACCGGGTCTGCATGTATATTCATCGTCAGCTTGACCTCTGACCGATAGTCCAGACCGATATTGCGCAGCACGACTTGGCCGCTTGCATCAATCGCAGAGACGTCGCGGTCGTTGAAATACAAGAATGCGCAGGTTCCTTCTCGAACCACTTCAGATAGACCGCGTTTATTGACGTGCTGCCAGCGCGTCGATTTCGGCCAAAGCGAACCTTGTCGCCATGCCAAAGGTCCACGGTTCCGGAATGCCCCGCTGCACTGCAGGTCGTCGTGTGTGCAGCGGTGTCAGAAACGTGAACCGGTCATCCGACGACGGCGGTACGATGATTTCCGACCTTGTAGTCAGAGGTGGCCAGCTTGGCTCACCGGTCCCCAGCGGGGGCAGAGGGCGTTGCCCTTGACACCCCAGCCGTCCCAGAACCGCGTTCATCGCGGCGAAATCGCCATGTCACAAACCCAGACCTGCGCGGTCGGATTTTTTGGAGCTTGTCTGAACCCGCCAGCGCCAGCAGGAAGATCTCGTCTCAACAACAAACACATGGGGGGAGGGGGGGGGGGGTTGGGAGGAAAAATACAAGGAGAGATCGCCTGCTGGCGCGGCGGTTTCAGACAAGTCCAAAATACCTGACCGCCAGCTCTGGGTTGCTGACATGGGCCGATTTCGCCGCGATGAACGCGGTCTGGGGACGGCTGGGTGTCCAAGGGTGCAAAACGCGGCCCTGCCCGACTGGTACCGGGTGAAGCCAAGCTGGCCACCTCTGACTACAAGGTTCGAAATCGCGTGACCGCACGGTCGTCGGATGAGCGTCCGGTTTCTGACATCCGCTGCACACAGACGACCTGCGTGCAGCGGCATTCCGAACCGTGGAGCCTTTGGCAAATGGCCGACAAGGTCCCTTTTGGCGAAATCGACGCGGCTGTCAGCAGTCAATAACGCGGTCATATCTGAAGTGGTTCGAGAATCCTGCGCACTTGTAAGTTTCAACGACCGCGAATCGTCTGGTCGATTGATGGCAAGCGGCCCAAGGTCGTGCTGCGCATATCGTCTGGACTATCGGTCAGAGGTCAAATGCTGACCGATGATACATCATGAACCGGCCGCACAACCAGCTCGGCAACAGCAGCTTTACCATGGAATATGGCGTCTGGGTGCGGGCCGCTTGAACCACCAACCAGCCCACGCGTGATGGTCTGCTGAATGACGACAATTCCAAGTGCACCATCCACGATCACATCCGTCAGATGTTTCATCGATCAGGACCGCAGTCGCGGGCTGAATTTACAGCCCCGTAACTTGCAGAAAACGACGAGGCAGAGCACGACGTATGACGCCAGTTTGTCAGGGCTGGCTCTTGTAGCCTTCAATCGCACAGGTTGGAGCGCTGTCGTCAATGCTCTTGCCCCAGTTCCACCCCACTCGTGTGTCGTAGGAAATCAACGAAGCCAAGCACACCGACGTCACTTTCGACTATAACAACGCGCTGTTCGTTACAAATGCAATCAGCTTGTCCCCCAGTTCGATTCTGAGAGGCGTGCAAACACAGACGCCATAGAGGTACAGCGTGCAATCGGCGACGGACGGTTGCCGGGAAATCTCTCGGTGCGCCGATTGGCGTTCAGCACCATCACTGTCGTCAAACTTCATCGTCGACCCCTTGTGGCTTGTAGCGCGCGCCTCAGTCGAGGCAGTGTGCTCGCACCTTCATCAGGGCTTCGGATTAGGTGTGGAGCCAGGCGAGTGAGAAGCAAAGCTATGATGCTGGTGGTGCCAGAACGTCCTGAGAGCTCGAGCGAGGCGCTGCGCGACAAGGAAATTGCACACTATGCGACTCCGCTCACGTGCACTGATTGGATCAGCTAAAGAACCGTATGCGGCAGTGGTCCGGATCGCCCCAGAGCGACGGGCAGAGTATATAGGGTGCAGCCGAGAGCGCCACGCCCATCCAAGGCTGACGCCTTGCCGTTACTCTCCAGCTCTAGCTGTTGAGGTAAGCGGCAACGACGCGACAGAATGAGGATTGATTAGACAATAAGAGACAAGCAAGCCGAGCGGTCTGCGCAGTAATCGCACACCTGATTGTGCAGAATTGCCGCAATACAGCAGCCCAAGCAAGCGCCGGCATGTTTTTGCTCGAGACCACGGGCCCTGCGCGTGTATAGCCATGGCGATCACATCGCCCTGACCGCCCGCGCAAGGAACGCACGAATGCATCCGGTCCGATCGCGATCATCAGGAGGACACAGCCAATCGGCCCCCTCACAATGGAAATAACGCTGGCCAACCCAATCCCCCGAAACCGAACACGCGGCTTGCGCGATGCCGAAAATCGGCGGTCCTGTTCGGCACAAGCGGTTGTGACAGGGAAGACGTCTCTGTGTCTTGGACAGTCTGGCCCTCACGGCTTTTGCGAGGTGTGTTGAGCGGGCCGGAGTGTCATGTTTCGTATAGATGGTAAAGGTTCTTGACGCAAACGATCAACCAGCTGATCGTTGCTCGGATCAAGCTTCCTTTGTCAATGTTTGTCGCAATAGTCCGCCGATGACGTGTGCTGCACACATATAGACAGCGAGCACGGAGCCACCGTGTACATGTGAATAAGGGGCCAGCAGGCGGAGCGTGCCCATGCTTTGGCCCAAGTCCGTGCATCCACGCCGATGGACGATGTTCACCAACATTCGTGTGATAATCACGCTGCACCGCCCTGGCCCCTGATAGCTGCCCATCCCGGATAGCTTCGGAAAGATTCCATCGCGGTCCGCGTCGCCAGCAACGTCGTGCACTTACACGTACACGCCGTCCACCATAGACATAGTCGAGATGCCAGTCCAAGTAGGCGCAAACGCGTAATGCACACAGCGCGTCCTTCGTGTCGTTTGATGCGGCGCGCCATAAAACAGACTTTTCGCAGTCGCTGGCTCAGGACCCAGCCGACATTCGCCTTCTTCCACACAGCAAGCCGCACATATTTCAAGACTATTTTCTAGCCGCTAGCGTCCAGTCACGATGCTGCGTTTTGAGCACAAATCAAAGGCCGCAGTCCTCCTGTTTCTGCTCAGATCTGCGCTAAAACATCTCGCGGTGCGCGGTCTACCGTCTCGCGTTGTTTCATATAGATCCGGCGGATCTTTGATGGAAATCGAGTGAAAGGTATTTCATGGTCAGTCATATACATAATAGATCAGGAACTCCGCCAGTGTAACTGACACTCCGGGCCGGAAGTGAATTTTGCTCCGAAGCGGCGCTTTCTTTCCGGGTGCGTTCAGAGAGTGGCGGCGCGTTCAAGAGCGGCCGCTTCGCGCTGCTTTCTGGCACCTGATGATGACGATGATGACGGCTTATATCGGAGCCATGTTAGCAGTCAGCTGGAGCGGAATAACGGGTAATGCGCCGGCTCTGGCGCGCCGGGCCGCGCGTCATCGCACAAGGCGGTCGGTGCCGTTCAGCGCCAAATCCACTGATCCGCCCCGAAAGATGCTTGGCGGTATGCATATCTGACGCCCATACCCCAGCAGCACCAGCGGACAGCGGCAACTCAGGCCGTCCAGCGCCTCTTGCAGGTTCTGCCCAATTTATCCTCTGGCGTCGGCGCATCGGCATGACAGCGGCACAATATTTGCCTCTGCCGCGCGGTCCCCGTCAGCAAGGCGCTGGAAGGCAGCTGATGTACGGTTGATTTGAAACCCTCTGTATGTTTCAGGCACCCAGCGTTCGTCGGTCCAGCATCACATGCACGCATGCAGACAGATACCATATTGGCCCAGACACAGGTTGTCGAAAATCGGCACGCCCTCAGTGTCTGTGCTCACCGGCTACGCGCGAAAGGACACGCGTGTTCGTGGGTGATAGTCACCTGACGTATATTTCACGCGGCCAGCCGGTTGGCCAGCTTTGAATAATTCATTCAATCACATCAATGCCTTCCGCCTCGGGGTGTATTCAATGAATTCCATACTTATCCTTTGATGTCGCGCCAACTGCCGGCCATTCTGAGGGTGCACTGAATCAGACATCATCGCGTCCTCTGGCCCTCTGACGCTGACCTGTGGTCGTACAATCATTTCGAGGACACAATCAGAGAGATTACCCGCGAGCCTCCCAAGCCATTGATCCAGCGTGAGTTCGCTCCAATGTCCCAACGGCCTTCGGACCTCGTCTCCGCGCAATGAACAGCGTCCTGGTTCCCGCGAATGAACGTCCATGATCAGACGCTCACAGTAGTGCGTCGTGTCCGCTGGTTCACTATCTGCGCCAAGCGTCAAATCGCCAAAGGTCATGTCCCAGCGGCCACATCAATCACAAACGCATGCCGCGTGGCCGGGTTCCTTGATCGTGACCTGCAAGGTACATGCCCTCGTTTCGGCTGCAAAACGATCGCCAGATATGTTTTGCGGTCCCGCGCGTGTCCACCTTCAAAGATCGAATGGCCAAGGTCCTTGAACACCACGGGCGAGATTTCGACGTGCGAGCCTCATCTTTTTGCCGGCGCAGATAGATCGGCGTATCGGCACCCGCCAATTCGCCACATTCACCTCATCGCGATATAGCTTCGGTAAAGCTGCGGCGGGTCTTTCGACATCAGCGCGATAGCCGGGGCTGTCGCCCGCTGGCGTCATATTTGCGCGCAACAATGTGGTGGTTTTCCACGGGCTGCAAGGCACGGATAACCTTGCAGCTTTTTCGTCGCGCACCTCGTCGCGCCAAAGACGCTTGGCGGCTCCAATTTGCAGAATGCAGAGCACAAGCAGCCTGAACATCAGGTGGTTTCTGCACCATATCGGCGCACACACGCGCCGGATTTGTCGTAATAGCTGCGCGCCGTCCCACGCCAACCCGGACGTGAGCTTCAGCACTCACCGTAATCTGGATGTGATCACGTAGTGGCTGTTCCAAAAGCAAGGCTCGATACAATGAAAAATCGTTTGCCAAGCGGACCGCCACTGCCAAGGTTTCGGTCGTAATTCTTTAGGAAGGTAATATATGGACGGTCAGTATGCGAGTTACAACCTCCTGGGCCCTCCGCCTAACAATGTGAGTGGGCCAGCGTGATCGTTCAGCGCAGCTATTGGAGACGCATTCCTTCATGTATCGGCAGGCTCTAAATGTTTTTTTTCGTATCCACTTGAGATCCGGGCCTTGTCTGCATTTGGGCTGATCATGCCATAGATTGTGTCAGGTCGATATCCCGGCATAAGAGCTCGACGCCGATGGAGACAGATCCGGAAGCAAGTAAGGAAAGGCGCTCCCTACGAATTACCCGTCGCGGGTTTCTATACTGCGCCGCATGATTACAGACCAGCCCCGCATCGCAGTAGCGTCGATGGTGACATATGCAGCTGCATCAAGAAAGTCTTTGCAAGCCCTTTGGAATCGTTCTTTTCCGCCGCCAACCTCGGTAATCGCGTCTTTGTCATGTTCGCGATAAACCGGCGCTATCCAGATCGGAACCGTCACCACGCGCACCGATGAATCGGCTGCCGGCGATCAAGGCATCTGTCCGCACACTAGAATACCGTCAGCGGAACAGTCCTACCTCGCGGCAAGATATTGGTTGACGGTCCGGCCCAAGTCGCGAGTTCCACAAAGATGACATAGCGTCGAATTCCACTCCGCATCAGGATATGACGCCGAGACTAAACGCATGGCACGACTCACCCGGCTGCTGATGGGCTCGCGTTTTTAGCGCTAACGCCTTTCTGAATACCCAGCAAGGCCGGAAAGCTATGCGCATGCCGCCCGTGCCAAACGCTTTTCACAGGTTGGTTTTTACGCCTCTAGCTCTGCATCCAATAAGGTAGTCTCAATTCCAGCTGTCCATGCAGATGCCCGATATGCGGAGAACTTGCCCCGATAATTGTTTTCTAGCTCTGATGCCATCGGCTGGCGCGGAAGTGTTTGCCGCAGGCTCAACCCAGACTTGCTTATCAGCAACGCGAGCCTTTTACGCAGGTTGCATAGGGCTGCAAGAGCGGTGCAACAACGTTTGGTCCACTGGTGACCCCGCCCGCAGCGCACGCCGCGGCAGAAACGTGATCCAAAAGGTCAATAGCCGGCCGCGGCATGCCACGCGCAGTATCGGACAGGGCGAAGAATTGGATCCTTAAAACAATAAAATATAAAGGGGCGTCGAGGAGACAAAGGCACCACGCGCCGATCTTTGAGGTTGGGACACTCTGTATTATTCTCATTGAGGACGAACCGAACCGAGGCGGATTCTCTCTCCTGAGGCCCGCGTCGAAGGGCTGTGCATCCTCTTGGTCCGTATTCGATATTGATCGTGAACCCGGGTCTAAAAACGCCGCCTTGAACCGCCTCTTGCAAGGCCAAGCTGAGAGTGTCTGGTAATAGGTACAAGGCGGCCGTATAATCCGCGTTCAGCACCAATGGACGGGGAAAGTGTTTTAGTCTTGTCAATCACGCCACATACTGGGTTCGGCTCACGAGAGAATTTGCGTTTCATGAAATCCACCAGTTCATGCACCGGTCCTTGCACGCCACATTCTGGCTGGCGGCTCGGCCTGAACGATGAAGTCCTCACTTTGCCACGGGACGTAACACCGAATTATTCTTGCCGCAGATCAGGAGAAAGAACTTTTCTGGTGAGATTCTGGTGCCCTTCAATAAACTCAACTCACAGTTAATTTTTTTTAGCCCGCCTATTAAAATGGCCATTTTCTCGACAGTGGGCGCAAGGTAAGCACAGGCCTAGTGTGACAGCCTAAAAAAGAAATAAATCAAAAACCGGCGCGTTCTGGGAAACCGGTGTCGTGCTTGTCAATCCTGCTCGCGGGGTCACTTTGGCAACCACGTTGGTCGGACCTTTATTCCAATCAATGCCCAGCTTGCCACATGTATAGCTGCAGCGGTCAGGTGCGAGGCCATTGACCTCCTCGACTTGCCTTGGCTCTGGACGGATCGCGCATTGTGATCATGCCAATCGTACACAATTCGGCATGCGATCATGCACCGCATCGGGCAATACTCGACCACCAGACTCATTAGCAAGTATGCCCGCCACACTCAAGGCAGCGCTCTCGGCGCATCGTCCGGCACAAAAGATCACCCAAATCATCCTCTTCTCCCTCACCAAAACGGGGCGCAGGACATGGTTGATTGCGCATCCTGTTCGGCGCAGAAATCGGCGCGCCACGTGGCCCGACAGAGTGCACACATATCGCAGAGCCTGATGGCCATAGGAATCATTGATCTCGCTTGAAATGATCCAGATCAATCATCAGCAGCGAGCACCGCGCTGGCCTTTTGTCAATCGTGGTCGTCAGCCGCACGAACTAATATTTATTCCAGTTCCCAAAGAAACGCCCGCCACGTTTCGGCAGCCCCGTCCAATCATTCATTCCACGTCGTTCGCCAAGCGAAGCCAGCTTGCGAGCACCTGCAGACGGCCAGAAGCCCAAGCCAAGGCAAGGCTTGTAGGATCACGACAAACGCGTCCCAACAATCGCACCGTCGCGGAATATTGTACATAAAGGCCGTTGTGGTTCGGCCCCAGCTTTCAAAAGTCGCGAACCAATTAAGTACTAAGTCATCCAGGTCTCATTCGAGAACTCGTGATGTTTAACAGCATATAACAACCGCCTTATAAAGACCGAAGTCAAAAGGCGTTGCGGTGCGATGATCTTTAACAATCTGTCCACGATCCCTCTGCCATGATCGGCAAGGGGATGTTCAGGACATACGAAATAAAGTCTTACAATCTTATGCACAAACGGTCAGCCATAAAGGCCAGCGCGACCTGCAACTTCCGTGATCCGGCTGCGATCGCCGTGCGGGACTATCCATGACTGGGACAAGGGCCAAATCTTCCACGCGAGTTGCGCCTTGCATCGCTTCCGCCGCACAGCCGAGTGTTTAAGGGTTCTAGTGGCGGCAACGACCGTTGTCTGATCGCCGTGATCACCAAAACGGGGGCGGGCGGCATACGACCCTCGTCCACCAGCAAAATCTCGGCTGAACACAGGCGCGAGCCAGAGATGTCGACGAAATGCCCGCCACCGGGTCTTCGCGCCGGCGGCACACACATGCAGCGCCATCATCGTGCTGGGAAAAGCCCAGCACCAATGACCTGTTCTAGGCAGCAGGGTCCTTCCGTCGACCATAATGCCGTCACAGAGACAGGCGTCAGATCGTCCGGAGGCGTGGCGCCACTGTCCTTCAATTCTGCATTCCTCTCTCGTGATGATCCGTCGATCCACCGCGGGATCGGCAAACACACTGAAAGCTCCATCGGCGATCCTGCGCAGTCTTCTGGCGCGTCGGGGGCGATGAACAAGCGTGTCGGCATGTGGTCCGGCCAGTCGATCGGCCAGCCCTCAGCAAATCTGCCCGTTCGCGCCGTGAACCGTGCAGAAAAGACGACGTGCGCGGCCTCGCCTATGCCGGTTCCTTGGCGGGCCTGCGTTAATGCGCGTGTCTCGAATTCCTCGCGTGATTTCATTATGCGGTAATAGGCCCAGAGCAGCCGCGCCGCCAACAGAAGCGCCAAAGGCGACCAGTCTTCGGCCATGACGCGCAGGGCTTATCCGTGGCCGGGCGGGCAGATCAAAACAGCTTGCCGCGCGCCTTCTGCAATGGCCAGATCGCCGGGGAGCTAAAGCGACATCGCGCGGCCAGGCTGCAACATGGCGTAAATCTCGGCGCGGAGTCCAGATGCCATTGCGGGGTGACGGCGACACAACCGAGGTGCTAACTGACCTAATCGCTTCGGCATCGCGCGCAGGGCGGTCGGTAATACCAACAGCTGCGTCCCTCACCGCCAGCCGCTGGACATAACGCGCCTTGGGCCCGCGACAGGCAAGGGCGCGCAAATCGATCACTACATGCATGCTTTCTAGCACAATTCGCGGGATCCGATCATGCCCTGTCCCCTGCTATTCTAGCCGGCCAAAAATGTGCACATCGGCGATAGCGATCGCTCACTTTACTCTGTGGCTGCACACATGGCGAACACAACGCCGCTGATATAATTCCGTCGCATGCGGCAGTAGCCCGCAGAAGGCAGCGGCGGTGCGACCAGACCCAGCGCACCCGTTTCCAAAGTTACGCAGATTCGAGCGGGCACGCAGCCATACGCCCCCTTCTGCGACCACAAGCGTCCTTGGATGATACGCCCCGTCACTGCGAGAGCGCCCAAGCCACTGCACATCAACAAGAATCTGTGAATCTGCGCTTTGGGCGCGCGGCGGCGGAATCAATCAAAACGGAATCCCCAAGCGGCGCGCGCGCGTCAGTTTGGTGCGGCTGGCGTCCCCGCCAGCGTTTTTGACAACGATCCAGTCGATTGCCAAGGGCGGCAAAGAGTTCCATTTCATGCTCTACCGAAAACTGGCGGCGCCCCGATCAGGAATTTGCCCTTCAAGGGGAAGGCCCAGTCGGGGTCGAATTTGGCGCAAATCACACCGCCCTGCCGAGATTGGCATGCGGTTCCAGCGTCTTCGCCCCCACCCACGGTGCCAATGGAGAGAACGTGGTACATTGTGCCCCTGACGAACATGAGCGCGGGGAGAACGGTTCCGTTCACTTCCACGGAGGCGATTCAACTCCGACACAGTCCTAAATCGCCCGGCCCGCCACCCCACGGCAGGCGCTCAGGTGTATACAGATACGGCGAATCCCAAGTTCTCCGCGCAATTGGCAGCGGTAACGCGCGTGATTGTGGTGTCAGCAAAAGGATGGGTCGCATACCAGGCACGTGTGCGGAGTTAATAACCGCGGCCTCTTCACATACGGGCGATGACACCCGCGCCCGCCACGCAAAAGCCGCACCGACAGCGCAATTGGCAGGGCAAAGCGTGTTTCGACTCCTGCTGCGTCCGTACACGCCGAGCCAAGAGGGTGCCGATACCTGCAGACGCCCGTGGTCATGTGACCAAGCAGTTCACGCCAGCGACGACTTCTGACCTGCTCGCCGATCGCGGCCAGTAGCAAGAACAGTCATGCACGCCGGCCGCGCCAAAATGTGCCAGCCACGGTCGATCACCACGATGTGAAATTGCAATCTCGAGCCTCTAAAAATACCGGTTTTTGGACAAAGCCAAAGCGCGCGGTCCGCGACCGCCTGCGCCATTGGTTTCCTGCGATTCTCAAGGCTTGCAAGGCGGTGTTCGCCTGCGCCGAGTCGCGGATCGCCTGCAGCATTCACAGCCTAGCGCCTGAAAAATCACCTGACTGCCGGCCCAGAGTGGCAGATTAAGCGCCCCCTGCGCCAGTTTCGTCAGCTTGCAATGCCCAGCCGCCGATGGTCACACGCGGGACCGGATGGCGTTTAAGATTATTTTAACATACCACCCGCAAAATCACCCATATCCAGCATGGCGTGACGGGCAGCCCATCACTTTTCACCGCCCCTCGCTGGTCGATCCGGTGCCAGCCAGCCACATGGTCCACGCCGCCGCCCGCGCCACATCAACACCGCGTGGATCGACGCAATCCAAGCGGCGCAATGAAAACGGCCGCACGATGCCTGTGGTCCAAGACTGACAGCCCCGCAAGAATCCCCAGAACGCGGATCCAGTCTTTTGCGCATCTGGCGCGCCCGCCCCGGAAATACTGACCGTAATCGCGATATCGGTCCGGCTGGCCAAACTCAGTCCGCAAGCTCTTCGACCTGCGCCGTCATCATCTGCGCGGCACCGGTT
>Ga0163217_1116856_pt1 | contig 19531 bp, 14 predicted proteins | sample SynspAceP_FD_185933 | JGI IMG/M metagenome (GOLD analysis project Ga0163217, IMG submission 185933) | Saline lake microbial communities from Ace Lake in Antarctica - Synechococcus sp. Ace-P (PacBio error correction) | ecosystem: Environmental > Aquatic > Non-marine Saline and Alkaline > Saline ...
AAGAGAGAGATAAACTGTTCTCATTTCGCACTCACGCTTCCAAAAGTTTCCATGGACGCTTATTTAAGGTATAAGAAATTCGTAGGAATTGCTCGTCATTTTAACCTTCTGCGTCTTCCAATCGTCATTTTAAATCGCAAACTTTTTGATTTGATTAAAACTCCCTAAAACCTTGTTTTTTCAAATTAAAAAAAGTCCCGCATTCCCTGAATTTTCGATTTGCCCCAGTTTTTCCCCGATCTGACTAAGTTCCGGTATCAATAAAGCACTCGCTTTTTTAATCTCTTTGTATTTTCCCTTCTCAAGTTCTGAATAAAGTTTTCGAATTCCAAATACAATTTTTTTTTTAATCGATTCTTGACTTACGTTTGGATTGTTAAAATACCTCAACCGTATCTAATCCACCCAAACAATAAATTTTCTGACGCAATCACACTTAAGTCAAGAAAACTCAATGGATTTAGCATTTCCACAACAAATCATCAAACCTAATTTATTCGTCCTGTTTATACTAAGCTTAGCAGCCGTTACGAGTTTTGGTTCCAAACTCGGAAAATCCATTTCCGTCATTAAGTTTTAGAAACACTATTCTGAAAATTTCTTCAGCATCAGGTTTTGGCGCATAAGAACAAAGAAGATTTTCAAAAAGTCTGGGGCATTCAGGGTTGGTTTTTGTAAAAACCACAGATTCTTACACCATCTTCAATCATAAATTTCACGCTGCACATGTACTCGTAAGGAGGAACGACAAAACTTAAAAAACGCCGTCTTTTTTCTGCTTTATTTCCCTAAATTTCTAAATCAGTTTTAGATTTTGTTTGATTCCGCTCCTCTCCTATTTTTCTGACCAATAAAATTCTATTGCAGTTGCAATGGAAGTCAAACTCAAAGTTTGGGTAATGGAGTTTTCTGGGTAAAATATATTGATCTCACTTGAAAATTTTCACCACCTGCTAATTCTTGATCACAGAGCAGCTTCTTTCAAAGCATAAATCGTAATGTTTTGGATCGGTTCCTCTTTCATATCGAAATGAAGGCATCGGTATTTTAATTCCATGACGTTTGGCTGTTTACGGACAGAAGCAGGATTAAAGTAAGCGCTCTCTAAAAAATAACATTTTGTTAGTTTGAAGTCTTTAGCACATTTTCACCACAAAAACCAGCGATACCATGCCACCTCAGCATTGCAATTCATGCAAATCTTTGTCTGAAATTTTCGCTACACATCTAAGGTTACAATTCAGTCCTTCAGACAATTTGTTCCACGACCACTTGAATCTCCAACATTTTTTATATCGGCATCTGAATGCATGAAGCGGCTGCCCCATTTTCGTGGTAATACGTTTAATTGGTCATCTACACATTATTGATCGGCTTAGCGCCAATTGTCAATAGGTGATTCTTCAACAATTCGGACTGTCTTTCCCTCACTCCTGAAATATCAGGGAAGGAATATCGGGACAAGCTTCTTGATCTTCAATGGAAACCGCATCGTTCGTGAAGTAATGGCTACTTTAAAAAGCTTCAACAAGATGGCTTTATTAATTCTGCTGCTTTTCGTATCGCTTTTTAAATACAGCCAAAATCTCTAGTACTCAAAATGTGAATGCTGGCAATCAGCTCTGTTTGGCGTTAAGCAATTCAATCATCCAATCGGCTTTCAACATGAAGTAATTCGGCGCAGGAGTTCTACAACTGCATTGGGGATCCAAGACCATGATTCCATCGTGACCTTTCCCATCCGATTTCATCTTCGGCCAATCATTCCCTTCGGAAACTTCGCCTCTTAATCTTTGATTTTTTATTTTAAATGAATTCCATCAATGAGGAATAGCTCTGCTCAAACGGTTGAAATAACACTTTTTTGCCCAACTTCACATTTGTGCTCCACAACGAGTTTCAACGGCTCTCGCTTCAACATTTACGCGGTCGTGCAATTCATTTATCAGCATAGATGTTTTACTTTGTCAAAACTTCAGCGATCCAATGCCTTTCAAACCACTTTTTTATGTTTCTACTCTTCATACTTCTACTTCTAATCCACATCGTTGATAAATAGAAGCTTCTTGAGGAGTAATATCCAGCTTTGATGTAATTGCGTAACCAACTGTAATGCTATCTTCATGAATATGGAACAAATTAAAAGAACATAAGATAAAAAAACGCTTAGATATAAGGCCTGCCAATCTTTAAATGTGATTTATACGATTTAACTTGCCCACACTTTCACTCTTGTCAATCTCCGTACTGATAATATAGTTGAAGCTAAAGGCAAAGTGCATTTAGAATGTGTGTGTCCTTTGTACTTTGCCTGAATCGCTGCAGGCGGTTTTATGATTCACATCCCAACTTTTTGGTTTTATCTCACTAGGGAATAGAAAAAGGTTTTGATTAAATGTTGCTTCAAACTGTAATCGCCCCATTGTGCGCCAGGAAATTCATTGATTTTTGATACATCATTAATCCACTCTGCAATGTGCATTTTTAGAATCCTACAAAAATGATTATCATCATTGATATAAAGCAAAGAATTGACACCCGAATCATGAGAACAATATTGTTTCCTTCAATGTATCCCCAATCAATTGAAGTGGAAATTTTTCATCTCAACAACCAATCGCCAACTCGTTCCGTTTGTTGAAAAGTCAAGTTGTTCGAACTTTTCGTCAGTCAATTTTATTTCATGAATCAATTTCAAAGTTTTCTGCATTCCATATGGGAAATACTTCCATCCTGACGCCACAATAAAAATTGCTTTTTATCTACATTGTGTTTTTAAATGTCGACACATAGGTTTTGGTGCTGCGAGCAATTTAATCTCTTTTTTTTCTGCTAAATCCAATACAAATGAATTCACACTGTTGCCCGACTATAAATATTGCTCCGATAAAATAGCACAGGAAACAATTCATAGCTGGAATTTGAGCAATTCTTTGTGCTCATCCGTTGTTACATTCCAATAAAATGACTTTAACGATCAGAACCTGCGGAAAAAAGTTTTCGGAAGTGGGCCTTGCTCTAAGGATAAACTGTGCTTGAAATGTTTTTCGTGATTCTTTTACGAAAGTTAGGATTTCTGTCAAGCTGAAGATTTTGGGGGGAGTAATTAAGGGTTTCAAAATGATAAACTAAAGAAAGAGAAAGTTAGACGTTCGTGTTAGAAGCTAGATGTTAATACTAAACACTATATTAAATATACCAATCGACTACTCAACTCCTTAAATTTCATTGGATTGATTATCTCTTTACTCCCACGGATTTTCGCCAGATACAATTGAAATGAATTCAACACTAAAGGAGCAAAGAAACAGTAGTTTATATTACGTTAACCAAGGAGTCCTAACTTTGACTCTAACAGCGAAGCGTCTAACTTCTAACAGCAAAGCGGTCTAACTTCTTCCTAAGATATCGACTCCAATTTCGTCTTCCTCTTTGTTGTTCTCGGGCGAAAAGCATATTTGGTTGGTGCTTCCGTCATTGCAAATCTGGATCTTTATCCAATATCTTCTAGCCGCATTTTCTCGTATTTCTATCAGTTGTCCATCTTTTTGCCAATTGGTTGCTTTAAGTTGAACTGGCACTCCGCTTTGTTGGTCACAGACAAATCCTGACCAACCGCAATTTCAAATCTACTTCTGCTATTGAAACCCATCATTGGTCTGGTCAGGTTTTTCATCCGCAATTTTCCATCGTCCTGACAATTTATAGCAGTCTTAATAACATACGACTGTTTCTTGCTTCCAGACGTCCTACTGCTGGCTCTCACTGATGCAATTGCGAAAAACCAAAACGCTCTGCACTTTAATCACATCAGGAAGCATTGGGTACATTCACGCACTCGATACTGTTGTGGCCCCATAATGTGGGTTTTCTCCTTTCACAAAGCGCTGCATTCTGCTTTCCTTATTCTCATTGGTCATTGTCGGGCACAATGCTAATTGAATTCAGGTCGGGGAAATTTTATTCCACATCATCAAACCAGCTTGTACAATTGGCGTAATCATCTTTTCTGATTGTCAAATTAATGGATACAACAATGTACACTGACGACCAATTAATTTGCTCACAAGCACCCACAATCGCTTCTCGTTTATTCTCAAAGACCAAAAGTTAGAGATTGGTTCCGACTGGAGGATTCATCAATACGGAGACATCCAGATCTCCATACAACGTCATAGGCTAGGTGTGGAATTTGCGTAAAGACGTCATCACTAAATATGCGCACTCCCTTTTCATTTTTCTTCCACAATTTGGCTTCGTTGTGCTACTCCAAATCGATGTTGTTTCGTCAAATGACACACAACCCAAGGTTTTGAAACTTGACTTTATCTCTAAAAGTGTCATGTATTCCACCAAATATGGAGCTCGCGACTTTCTAAATTCTTGTGAATATTCTTCGATCTTTGACTAACCGAACAGTCATAAGGAAATTTTAACATGGCATGCCTTCCAACATTTCTTGCAATGATATATAATGCCTTGTTAGCGCTAAAAATTTCCGTTTGGCGCATCAAGCAGGCCTGAATCCAATTGTCGCATCGCATCAACATCGCATTATCCAACAACTGTTTTCCGCTTCCTACATCACTTGTAGTAAGCGGTTTCATTTGTTTTTGCCAGTCCCATACTTTACGAATTTCTTTCAATACTCGTTTTTGAGCATTCGTCATTCAAGGCAAGGTTATTCCTGATAGAATAATTGAAATACTCCCACATGGTTGGAAAAAGACAAGCCTTTCGTTTTTGGTATTAAATGAGTTTTAGTTTAAAAATTCCATTGAATAAAAACAACTCTTCGAATTTAGTCTAAAATAGCGCGCTTTTAACAAATTCTGTATTCTTAAGGAATGCAATTGAATCCTGCTTTTCCAGTGCAGCAATTTATAATTGCTCGATCAATAGCAGATAAAATTCTCAGGAATCTTACCATTAACTAGTGAATAATTCTTCTGCAGTTGGACAAAATTCTTTAGAACTCAACCCTGAGTTATTCAGTTTGCTCAGTGGAATTATAATACTGCTCTGTAAAGTCGATTCGAATATTATTTTTTATACTCACAAGGTTTCTGCTCGGGGTGAACAATGCTCACGAATTTATTAAAAGCATTAATTTTCTACAACCAATACTTCATTCCACTCGAACAGTAAACCCCTAGGAACTTAATTCTTTGACAACATTGTATTCGTCAGTATCGTCTTTAAAAGTAGAGACAACCGCTTGGACCGAGTAGCACAATTGTTTCAATATTCACAAATTCGCCTACGATTTGGGATATAGGGCAAGTCGGATGAAGCTCTGAAATGTTGTAAAATTTCGTTTAACGACATATCGAAACGGGTAAATGGCGTCCTTAGGTCTCCAAGTGCGAATATTAAACCTTTCTTGAGTAGTCACACGTTTTAGGCCCAAGCTCCTTTTCAGGTTTCATAGACGTTTGCACAATTGATTATCATATTAAAGATTCTATAAAAATAAGGGGATAATTTCGAAACGCTCTAAAGGGCAGTTAAAATGCAATTACCTGTTCGCGTAATTCATTTTATCTGCTCCACGATATCAGAAACGCGGACACACAAGTGGTTTTAATAATCAAAATTTTAAAATCTGATGCATCTTTCTGCGATCGGTATGCGGATATTCCCTACAAGCATTTGGACGAGCTTCCATAACGCCATGCAATGTTGTCGTCGCTAGAAACGGACAAGGAGTGAAGGAAAAACAAAATCGTGCTCATCGTCTTCTAACTAAATACTGTGGTAACAAATTCACGGCAGGTGCATTTTGAAATGCTTGGCCAATGGCGCTCAATGTCTTTCTGCTGAAAATGGGCGAAGTGTTTTGCACAATTGCCACAATCCAAACAATCAATTTCATCAAAAAGCTTCTTCATGCAACTCATGAAATTGCTGATCCAAATCTTAGGTTTTCTTCCTTTTTAATCGATCTAAAAAAGCTTATTCCCTTTTTATTTTGGTTGGCACGTCAAGTTTATCGGTTAAAAAAGTTGGAATGGGTTTCAATTGCACAATGGGGTTTGATGATTGGAAAACAAAGTCGGAATTTTTAGGATTGATTATTTCACCACAAAGGGCAACTTAGTTTTTCCGCAAAGGGGCTAGTGATCTTCCCATTCATCACATTGAATAATATTAATGAATTGTATATATTGATATTTTTCCTCCGCGATCAGCCAAAAGGCGGACAAGTTCTCGCTGATTTTCGCAGATAATGTTAGAATAATTCTAAAGCATCGGGCTTTTGGGTCTTATGTTTCATCAGCTTTGGAGCTTATCCACTTCAGCTCGGTTATTTTAACGCAAAGGGCGCCAGGTTTTCACAAAGGCGCGAAGTAGGAAATTATTTATTTAATAAAAGCTTAGTGGCCAATACCCAACAGTTTATAGTTTCTTTTAAAAAATCAACTTGGTTGAAGGATTTCTAGGAAATACAAAAACTACCGTTGGCCAATAACTTCCAATTCCTAAGTAATCTAATTTACTAGCGTAAATCTAAAAAATATCTGACAGCTATCTTTAACTCGATCCGCATCATTAGCCGTACCTTATTAATTTTTTTATTAATAAATTTAATTGGTTATCAAAATCAAACATCTTGATTTAAAAAAGGTCATAATTTTTATCTACAAAGTATCCAGGTGACAATAAAACCCTCCTGTATCCTTGATTAATTTTGAAGTTGCAAACTATATGTATTTGATGAAATCTTATCTCAACCTTCGATGAATATTGCCAAATTCATTGAAGGCTTTAACTTTAATATCCTAGCTTCATGCGACTAACTTTAAAAGAGTCAACTACATTAATTGAATCATAGCGATTAAAAATGTAAATTTTCCCACCCGATTTAGGTTTGATGTTTGGTATTAATTCTCGAAAACTCTTTAAACATTTTTCCTAAATTAACTTTGTGAAAATATGCTTCTTTAAATTCCAGCTTTTTCCTATCTTCGACGAAAAGCTTGGGATGAAAAGCTGTTGTAATAACACAATTAACTTGGTTTAATTTAAAATATAAAGGCAATAAAGATTGGAAGTAAAGAAAAATTCACTTATTCATTGATTGAAAATTGACTTATTGATTATTAATTCATTGATAATTGACTTATTTAATTTCGTTTTCTACTTCGCTTAAATACTCATGAGTAGCAATCCTGGCCCAATTTTTATCGAATTTGGTCTTTACTATTCGTTTGTAAATTCTTCATCCCGATTCTAGCTTCTTAATTGTCTTTAACTGAATATTGGATCATTGTCAATCAATCTTGCTTAAATCTTCGGATCAAAAATAGGAACCGTTACTCTACCCTATTCGATCAATGTTTCTAGTCATCCAATCGGCTGACATGTACACTTTGGGGTCTCCACCATTTTGAAAGATCAAAACCTTGCATGCTCCAAAACGATCTACTAACTTATGGCGTGGAATGTTCTTGGCTGTAGGATTGGCTGCGGGATTACATTACCATACTTCGAACCATCAATTGATTTTTACTCCAGCTTCAACTAGCTTCATACCGTACATTCGCCATTTCTCAATCATGAGGTTGTTTACTTTTATCGTTACCTGAAGTAAACAGCTTTTTGCATTTGCAATTTTCAGCTTTCACAATTTAATAAATTGCTTCCTTGTGTTAAACGGACTAAAATTATGTTTCTAAAATAGTGTCGCTTATAAATTATCTTAAAGAAGCAAAACTTTTTTTTTTACTTCATTTGTAATCTTCGATTGGCAGTTAAAAAAGAATGAATCGCAATAATCTCAGAAGTTTTCTCGTTACAGTTTCTGTTCGATGTGGGCGTAGTAACATTTTTATTGGTCTCTTTTCTTCGAATTAAGGAATGATTTTGGTGTGCACTTTTTAATCGAGCAATTCCAAAATTCACTTTAATCCTTCTTCTTGCAACTTGGTTGGCATAATAAATATTAGACTCTTCATCAATTCTAGCTTGAGCTCAACGTTACAGTAAACGTTTCCCCATTTTTGGCTGCTTGATTGCGCATTAATCACTTTGGAGTTTTTAGCACTCGAAAACGTAATTTTTATGGACTCTTTTGTGGTGGTAATTGCGGCTTCTCTCAACAAATCAATCAATAATTAAAGATGGATAAGGATAAGAATAAATATCTTTCTCTAAATGGCAGTAAACAACTCACATGGCTCCAAGTTTTGTGCTTAACCGCAGGAAGTGGTTTATACTCAACCTTTTTGCTCTCACAGAAAGTCAATTTAATATTCTTAAAGTTAATGGTATCGACACCAGCAAAATATTATTTTCTCTTCTATCGCATTAATGTTGAATAACAAGAAATCCAACAATCAGAAGGCAATTGTTTATCATAAACAAACCGAACCGTGTCTCTCTTCTTGGTGCTTTATTCCGACATCTACTTTTCATTAAATCACCGAAACATTGTGCGTCCTGTCGCTCTCATCTATAGTAAATTTGATGGTTACGCTCTAATTTTCGTATTTAAATATGGCATAAATTTCTCCTAAACAATACGAATACATCTCTAAAGAATGTGTATTTTTTCGCTTCTTCCTCGGGTAGAATAATAAAAGAGAAATTATTTGTGAAGGAATTTCAATGATGGAATACTTGAATGGGTCACTTTTTAGAAGAACCCTCGTCCGTTGTATAATTTAACTGCAAATAAATCCTTTTCCATTTAAAGTGGAAAGGACGTTTATCTTCTATCATCTAGCGGAACAATAATGGACGCAGCATGAATTCCTGAAGTACTTCGTCATTGCTCTCCTGTTTTCAGGAGTTAGTTCATTCTAGTGAAAAAGAAATATTTCTTGGTCAACTATAATCGTTTGAGTTCGGCATACGTTTTCTTTCAAATTGAAGCATAGTGTTGCGATTATACTAAAATTTCCTTTAAAAGTTACCTTTTGGATATATCCTAAAATAGGATGGCTTTTTTTCCCGTATTCTATCATTGCGAACTAATGGTGCCACACGAACTCTAAAAAATTCGTCTAAGTTATTGGAATAAATTACCCAGAAAACGCATCCGCTCCAAGTGGAACATCGGATCCATCGCTCTTGCAATACGCGTTCGTTAAATGATAACAACTGATTTCTCTATTTTGATATTGCCAATCCTTTTTTTGCCATGTAATCTATATTCGATGCAAATTAAAAATGAAATTTCGCGTAATGGTAGTTAACATGTATTAATATGTATAAAAATTATTTTGAGTGCAAATTTTCGAATAGACCAGTAATCTTAGTTTAATAAACAACCTCCTCGCTATAAAAGCAATTCGGCTACCTCTCATTTTTTCACCATAAGCGCACATAAATCAAACTTCTTGTTCTTCTTATCTCTAGCTTCTAACAGCGTAGCGGTCTAAAATCTAATTTTCACACACAAAGGCACAGAGAGCCAAAGGCTTACTAAAAGAATACATAAAATCAACTTCTAACAGGAAGCGGCATAAAACTTCTCTACACCATAATTGGCTGACTAATAGTAGAATTGCGGAGCAATTCAAAAATTAACATAACGCATTCACAATTAACCTTAAAAGATTTACCTAAAATTCACCAACTGCTCTTCTCATATACAGGCAATCCTTAGCTTTTGCATCGTCCCAATCTTTTTCTTTCAATTGGCTACCTTTTCGGTGCATTGTTTACAAATCGTTCATTTGCTCAATTTCTTTCATCCTTTCATAAAGCCTTTGGTATAGTCAATTCTTTCTGATTTTTTCTTTTTCAGCTTCACATCAATGGCTCCCGAAACGGTATAAAGAATTCATTTTTTACCAATAACATAGAATAGCTTCGTCCACCTTATCAGTTAACAAATTCAGGTCTTCATAATTTCCGCAACTGGTCATATACGATCAAACGACTTATTATAGGTAATTCGTTCCAATTTTACTTTCAATTGAATGGCCATCCTTATTCCGGGATATTTTTCGACTTTCTAAGTTTCTGATTGCTGAACAACTCTTGGTATAATCGAAATCACTAAACAACTTCTCATCTGGTGTTCCGATTGTTGGCCATTGTGCTACAATCAGACAATCTTGGCTTCACGATCAGCAATTAGGTGCCATAACTTTCTGAAATAACTGGCAAAATAAACGGATGAATCACTCTTTAAGATTTCGCTCAAAATTCACAATCGTTGCATCAAAAGTAGCTCTATCACCTCGGCTGCCTGGGTAAGTGCCGGTTTAATCAATCTCTAAATAACAGAGCAGAAACTTCATCCCAAATATACTTAATAAAGTCGACATTAACGCATCAGAATTCGAATTTTCGTAATGATCTTCAATCGTAATTAATGTTTCATTCATTTAATGGTCAACATTCAATGGCTTTTTTAGAGCTTTCAGGTTGTTTTCTAATGTTCTGCGAACTTCCATCCTTTTTTACCAATCGGAATGCTCAAATCTTGTTACTAAAGTTTCGTCCTGGCTCGCAAGAACTTTCGTCAAACAAGTAAAATCATTTCCTGCAGGCGACTGAATAACATAACCAATTCGAAACATCAGCGCTGTACTTTCAATCAGCTCAATTGGGTCAGGAGAATTTCTAATGACTTTAGACTTTTACGTCTTGCTTGATCGCGAACATACGGTGTAATAAACATTTTTAAAACGGTGGCAAGTCTTTGTTATTCATAACAGCCATAATCATTCGTGCTACCTCAGAAAAACTAATCTCAGGAGCAGTTACTAAATCTTGGGTTGGGTAGTAATAGTTTTGATATCTTTGTTATTCCGGATCTTTTAATCCATCAAAACAGAATAGGCATAACCAAGAGAAACCAAGTATCCAAGCAATCTTCATCTTGTCTAAATTCAGCACAGTTACACAGCGTTGCAGACTTTTCTTTGCTAAACTAGCGCTATTCAGCAGTAACAGCCACTACATAATCTGGCCTCATTTCCAAAATAGAAAGGCGGAATCTTGAATGTCCAACAACTGAACGAGAAAACACAATCTTTGATGTTTTCATCCAGTGTTTTATAGGTATTCTTGTGTTTGCAGGAATAAATTTAATGGTGTGTCCATTACCTTTTTAATCCAAAGCAGGTGCAGCCATTTCTTTCATCTTGCAGAAACCACTGCATTGTAATTTTTTGGTTCGATGCCGCATAGTTTCTTTCAGAATATCCTACTTTATTCTGGATGTCCTTTTCTTAATTAAGCGCCAGATTTTTTCTTTTTAAGTCTTTCGCGATTTGTTTTCTTAACGTAAATGATCTTGACCCACATATAATTGCGCGTTCATTCATTGTAACGGCTTATCCATTTAAAATGTCGATACTTTTCTAATTGTGGCGAATTTCATATTCATAATCATTGAATATCGTGAGCAGGTGTTACTTTCAAACATCCTGTTCCAAATTCTAACATCTACATACTCATCCTGAAATAATCGGAATCACTCCTTTCCTATTAAAGACATTCGCTTTCTTTCTTTTAAGGTGAGTATATTCGCTATCAGTTGGATTTACACAATTGCGTAATCACCCAAAATAGTTTCCGGACGAGTAGTTGCATCGTAATAACCTCATCACTACTTAACTTGATATTGGATTGTGGTAAAACTTAGAATTTGGACTTTTGTGAATCATTCTTATCAGAAAGAGCGTTTGAGCAGAAGGATCCAATTGACATCGAACTCCACGGAAATTAATCTCTTATTAAACAAGTCAATAAACACTTCCTGGACCGCAGCAGACAAGTCTTCTCCATCGTAAATCGGGTTCTTTCCCAATCACAAGAAGCTCCTAATCGTTTTTAGACTGGCTCAAATAAGTCCCGCCGTATTCTTCCGTCATCTCCAGCGTGTTTTAAAACTCCTCTCGGGTAAGGGTCAGATTTGTTGATTCCCTTGTTTCTTAAATTTATTCAATACTGGCTTCTGTAGCAATGGAAGCTGGTCAGTTTTCGGAACCACATGCATTTTTACCCACATAGCGCTTTCCTGACCAGTACATTTGGATGGTAATTGTTCAACATATGCCCCATATGTAAACACTGTTTACGTTGGGAGGGGAATAACGATGGATACGCTTCTCTCTCATTCAGGTTAGAAATGAAAAAAGTTTTTGTTCATCCAGTAGCTGTTACCACTTTTTTCTCGATCTATTTGCGTTGTATGCTTTTGAAATTTCCATTAATGCGTATTCTTGAATATAAAAATGAAATTGCAAATTATCAATTCCAATTGTGCTATTCCTAACGAATTTTTTAATTGGTGTGATTTGAGGTTTAAAATGCCCTTCGATCAATCTTTTGCCCCTGAGTTGGACAAGCGCAGGCTTGTTGTATGAAAGGGCGCTAAATTTTCACCAAAAGGCACAAAGGGCACAAGGGCTTCGCTAAGAATAAAACAAGAAACTCTTGCTCTTGCCTTCTTACTTCTAACAGCGTAGCGGTCTAATTTTCAAATTTCATCCACAAGGCACAAGAACACAAAGGCTTCGCGAAGTATAAAAAAACATCTCTAAGCTCTAACTTCTTGATTATTATCTCTTGCTTAATCTTCAACAGCGTAGCGGTCTATTCTCTCATTTTTCACAATTTCAAAATTATTGACTCATTAACCTATTGCTGATCACAAGAAAAAGTGTTTAAAGAACTGTTAACGATTTTTTTTCGCAAACGATTTAATCTCTAAATTTGAGACATCATTAAAACAAGAGTCATGAAAAAAAGCATTTTAGCTATTTTGGAATCCTATCAGTTCAGTCTTTGAAGTGAATGCACAGAGCTCAACAGCAAATCAGCTGAGGATGGTCCTGAATCATTTCGAAATAACAGAAGTTATTGATTACGGTACATTGATCGATATGCAGATGGGTTCGTGAATTTTCAATTTACAAATACATGGTAACGCCATTAAAATTATTTCTAACTCTAGGGTTCTTGTGGATGTTACTGTTCATCTTGGCCAAAAAGCCTATTAAGCCAGGCGATAAAATCTTTCTATTAAGTTAAGTATGCAACAGATAGAGTTGGACCAATTAACAAATCAGTTACGTTACTTTTCAAACGCACGAATCCAACTACAAGTTTTAAGAATTAAAGGAACTGTAAAAGAGCGTACAAAACAACACAGAGAAATCAGCACCAGCTGGTCCGGTTAGAAAACTAATAATAAACTAAGTTATGCGACTAACTTAATTTTCGAAGCGTTTTGGCTATGCCAAGACGCTTTTTTTATGCCCTATTTTTTTCATTCGTTTAATAGAAATAATGTAGAGTTTGCATTCAGATATTAAAGAAAAAATAATGCCTTCAACTATCTAACAGAGGGCAGCAGATGCCCGAAGTCAAACACGATTAGAAATTGGTACCAATTTTGCAGAAAAAGCAAAGCGCAGGAAAACAATTTTCCAATTGAACATCGGCCCAGCCCTGACATCAGCGATCCTGAAGTGGTCTTTGGAAGAGTTACATAATTTACGAGCCAAAAGTAATCGAAGTACAGTCACTCTGCCCGGTTTGAAAGTTTATAGAAAAGGCTTAGCAGTTACTACGACAGCATCAGTAAGGAATTACTTTTGAAGATATCATCGTTACATACTGGTGGTTTATCTGAAGCGTTTGATTTTTGGTTATGAGTTGTTTAACCCAGGTGATGGAAAGTGAATTATTCCTGAGCCATTTTATGCAATTAACAATGGATTCTCTAATACTGCAGGAATCTACTGTTAAGCCAATACGCTTTCAATTAAAAGTGGATTTGCTTGCATCCGATTGAAGAGTTTGAGAAAACATTACCTCAAAAAACAAAGCCATTTTATCTGTAACCCAGGTAAACACAGGTATTTATACTCCAAAGAAAGAGTTGGAAGCATTGAGAGACTCGTGAAAAAAAACACGATTTCTGTTTTTATTTGCTGATGAAGTGTACCGTGAGTTTTTGTTATGACAACAACACCCATGTATTCTGTAATTACAACCTTGAGGATTGAGCAAACGTAGTCGTTGTAGATTCTGTTTCTAAGCGATACAGCAATGGTGGCGTTCGACTTGGTGCATGATTAGCCGAAACAAAGCATTGATGCAACTGCCATGAAATTGCTCAAGCGAGATTGAGCACCATCATTAGGCCAAGTAGCCGCTGAGGCAGAATTAAAAATCCACAGGTATTTCCGATGGTGTGATTTACAGAATACGTTCACAGACAGAGATGTTTTGTAGATGGATTAAATGCATTGATGGTGTATTTTTGTCAAAACCAGGCGGCGCATTTACGATGTAGCCGCACTACAGTTGAAGATGCTGACATTTTTGCAATGGGATGTTTGGAATCTTTTGATTAAACGGAGAACAGTTAATGATGGACCAGCTAGTGGATTTTATTCTAACACAAGGAAGCGGAATGAACGGAAGTAGACTAGCTTATGTACTAGAAATTGCAACTGGAAAAAAAGCATTGCGTTTTGCCTTGAATAAAGGGTTAGAAAGCTTATAAAAATAGATAGAACTATTTTTAATCTTATAGACTTAAAAGTCCCTTTATTAGATTTGAATGAAGGTGACTTTTTTTATTTCTAAGATTTGCAACTTCCTATGAGAATTTGTCTGTCATCTATGAAGTTACACTAACCAATACTCTAAAATGATGCGTTTGAACCCTTATCTGTTTTCAACTCAACTGAATTGTTTACTGAAGATGGAATGATGCCTTTGCGAATATCAGGCAGTCAATTTTGTTTTTGACTAAAAGAACAACTCTTCTAGTTTTTTTTTAGTCCTTGTAACAATGAGCTTCTAATTTTTTGATTCTATTTCTTCCTTTCACTTATTTCTCTCAAGATTTATACTTGAAGCAATTTGATCATCCGACAAATAGTTCTACTTAGAACCCAAAATTGCGAACTTGACAATGGAAACATAGTAGTAGTCGCGGCAAATCAACTCCAAAGCACTAGGAGTCTATTTGTAACATTCACAATCTTGTTGGGTGAAGTATTGTGGTCTAAGTTAATTGAACATATTCAGACATTATACTTTCAGAATTTCAAGTAGATTCAACTAATAACAATAGTAACGCTGGGTGAACTTGATGCACAAGTTGTAAAAAGAGCCTTATGTTTTAAGTATAATTCTAATGGAGCATTAACTTTTTCAAAAATACATTACTAAACACTTCTAATCTAAGTTGTCTTAACTTATTAAGCATTGATATTAATCCTAATAATGAAATACTCGCTATATTAATTATGATGTTACTACTATAGGCCTCCGCGCAAGACCATCAATCTTAAACTAAATAAACCATATGGGATCATTGATTGGGTACAAATATCAACATCCTTACGGGCTATGGAGGTAGGAATGTTGGACTTCGGATTGGGGGATCTTATTCTCATTTATCGACTTTTATAAAACTTAGACAGTATTGGAAATGTAGAATGGAGGAGAAGAGTTTAACGGCAGATCTACCGATGAAAGGAATAGAACTACTAATGGATTCGCATTCTCTTCATTTAGGCCACTAGGAGCACAACCCATTATTTTAATGCTGAATAAGATGGCTCAGGTCCGCTGGAACTCAAAAATTTGACAACTTAATAATAACAACAGTTACCTTCTTAATAAATGGAATTTATTATATTTTAGGTAGAGATGCCATTTCAGGAAGAAACACAATTGCTTGAAATTGACCAACTAATGGTAGCCAGTAGATTTAAAAAATTGATACATCCTTTCAAAATATCTCATTATCAGATATTATTGAGGATAAAAAGGAACATTTTTAAGTTTGGTGGTATACTCAAAACTCACTTACTCCATTGTTCGATGAGTCTAATCTAACGACACTTCCGTAGTTGATTTGCCCTGACTCTAATATACTGCTAGTTTCGATCTTGATACATTATCCATCGATCAGTTATCGTAACCATCCCATACAACAGCATGTAATCACTTTCGACGAACTAATTTTTAACTGTTACTAATCAAACCATTACTACAACTCTCTTGAGTTTCAAAAGATGAAGGTACTATTGAATTGGAAACGACACCAACACTTTGCGGAATGAGAGTATTCGATTGGGCGATCAAAATTCTAATTTTGATGCATATTATGGTTCTATAACCGTGCGACTACTAAAACGATCACCGTCGACCACGGACAATATAACCTTAATTGTATTGCTGCTTTGCGATACTTAAGAGACAACTTTAACGATTAGTTACAACCTTCCAATTTTCAATTGAATTTAAGGAAAGGATATATCCATCTGCAGCGGGGCTTCTGTTTTTTAACTTAAAAGCAATAGGTATTGCCAATTACACTTGTCGAATGGTGCAACTACTGCAACAATTAAAGTGGACAGCGGTCTCTATGGTATCAGAAGCTCAGAACTTCTGCGGAACCGTTAGAGATTCGATTAGAAATTACTGAATTCCTCCCTATTCGCACTTTCATTGCAAGGACACTATCTCTGCTCTGCCCCAATGAAATCGTTGAGTTAACTGCCTGGAATTTACCAATTATTTATGGCACCACTGAAACGACTTCGACTAATACTGTTCAGGATTTCCGGGATTTTTGGGTTGAGCATATAACGTTGCGACACTTTTGAGAGACCAGCATTTTTATAACAAACTCATCTTCTAATTAGACTTCTTTTGAGGGTGAATGCCTACGCATTATCAGAACAGAGAGATTCTGTGCTGTTTACAAATACTATCGAAATTCTTTTTCCCAGTCAGTGGCTGATAGAAAATAAAGTGGTGGGTAATTCTTGAAAGTATTCACTATCATTTAATCTCCTGTTCTATCCTGTTCTTATTAACACTAAAATCAGCGGTGGAATGTTTCATTCGACAGTCAAAAAAACGATTGAAGTTACCGTCAAATTATACCATTCCAATGTATTTACACCAAACTGGTGATGGATCAACGACTGTTTCGAGCGCATCTGGAATGAAATATTATCAAGTTTAAAAGATTACATACTCAACGATGGGGTGTAACCATTTTCTCTGACGAAAATGATGTTTTGTTGGGACGGAAGAAACAGAGTGGTGAAAAGCAACTGGATGGCACCGTATCTTCTATCATTATTCCATTCATTTTATAAGATGGGAAGAAATTGAAAATTTTAAACCCAAAAAAAAGGGGAAACCTTTTGCAGTGTTGAGTAAGTAGAAATTTGCTTTACCGCAGGGTTAGAAACATGGTGGAGGCACATTCTGCTTTTTTGAACATCCTACTTACTAGCTGAGGGTACGACCAATTGTACAATTACCAGTTTGTTTCTCATAAAAGAAAAATAAATATAAATGCTGGCCCAAATATAATATTGGACTTACTATTTTAAGGAATTATTATTCTTAGGTCAATCCATTTCACAAAACTCTTTCTTAAACCTCCTATAGCAAATACTATTACACCAGGTAATGAAAGAATAGCGTATGGTATCGAAATCTAAACATATAATAATACTAAATTAACCGTTCGCGCGGACTTTGCGTCGCGATGGACTTACATTTCAAGCACAATTTTACAAAAGCTATTTGTTAGTAATTGACATAAATCGAAAAAAACTATTTTTTTTATTTATTTTGGCCGCAGGCTGAATTATTCGGAGAACCCAAAAGATACCCTATTATGATTCTTAACGACTAAATATTTCTTATGCACGCATATTTTACGGACGCAAGTCCGCGTAACTGAGCGTTGCCACTCATTGAACACAAATTACAATTAATATATTTAATATCAATTTCTTTTTTTACATTCAACATGAATCCCATTGTTCAAAGAAAAGTTTTCATCTTTCTTTTCTCCTCTCTTAAATATTTATAACATACATTTTATGATCTTCAAGCCTTAAGGTTAGGAGTACATCTGCTTCTTTTTTTTTATTAATACTATGTCTATATTTTAATCCTTTCTGTTAAAGGGAAAGCTAGATCAGAATTATACATCTTGGCTTTTTGTCTATATATAATCATTTTCTGAATATCACTTTTAAAGACACTAAGTTAATATTGAAGAGAGTTTTGGGTATTTTATTATCAATTTTTCTTCTTATAATTATTGATCGCTCTATTGCTCCAAAAAATTGAATCAACAAAAAAACATTTGAGACTAAAACACTGAAATACTAATGTATAAATTCACTGTCATACAATAATAATAAGTCCTAACTCACCATATAGCTAGTGCCCCAAGAAAAAAGATATATTGGTTTCCTACAATTCATTTAGAAGATAACTATTACCGTTTTCTTTATTTTAAATCTAAGTCCAACTCTAAAAGTTATGATATTTACTCTTTTAGCGGGATTTATCTTAGTAGCTTTGTATCCCATTCCCGCGGATTGGCAGTCCGTGATTCGTATGTATTCTCCTAAAAATCCTCATACAACAAATACTTACTCTCACTTCTTTTGAAAATTTTCTCCAAACCTGGTTTCCATGAGGGTTTCTAATTTCATCTGCTGATAAATCGAATTTTATTGCGCTTTCCCAATTCCTTTGGTTCCGGCTAACAATAACAAGAATGTGTAAAAAACCTTCTTTTTCAAGGATACTGATTATAACTATCATCAACCATTTGTAGTCTAATCAATGCATTTATTTTTTTAAGCGCTCAGCGTCTTTGGTCATAATCGACAAACATTCACATCCTTTTAGTCTTGGATGCTTGCCCATCATCGATTTTTGGAGTAATTACATGGGAACAACCTGAATGCAGGATGCCAAACTGTCTGAAGGGTTTTTTTGTCCGTTCCTCTACCAATAGAAATAAGGCGTTCCCTTCAAAAAAGCATAGAGATGGATTACAAATAAATGGCGTCATATGGGCAATTCGGTGAAGGTTTCACAGGTATGATACTGCCTTGTGAGAATAAACCCAACATTGGATTACTTTTAAATCAGACTGAAGATATTTTTTTTAGCCTTTTCTCATTGATCATCTTCGCATAGTCTCCAATGGTCATCATACCACAGGAATGGAAAATGCATTCCACAAATGAGGAATAGTCTTTCTAAAATTGTCTCGATATAATATCCATTCGGATTCCGAACGGAATCCAACACAACAACCTGAATATTAATTTTTCACAGCGCAAGCTTCATCACAATGCAAGTAAGAATGTGGTGTAAAATCGTGCGCTCACATTTGAATGTCGAAATCATCACATAATCCCTTTCAACATTTCACCGAAGGTTTCTTGTTTTTCTCGTGAAGGGATATATCGCAGTCCAGTTTTTTTTTCGTCTAACCGAAGAATTTACTTTTTCACGCAGCGTCAGCATCGCCCTTCGAAATCCATGCTCATGGACTGTAATACTTTTGACTGCCACTTTTATAGGCAACAAAGAATCTACTAAATGAGTTTTTCCAACCATTGAACAGTGGTTTCCAGTTATCCCAACATCTGTCTTTTAACATGGAAGCAACAGGTTCATTTGCTCCGACCTAAGACTCACTTTTTTTTTCTACTGGAGTTCGTTTTTGATTTGTGACTTCCGCTTTTTTCAACGCGTTTCACCACATCAT
>Ga0163217_1088046_pt1 | contig 19526 bp, 14 predicted proteins | sample SynspAceP_FD_185933 | JGI IMG/M metagenome (GOLD analysis project Ga0163217, IMG submission 185933) | Saline lake microbial communities from Ace Lake in Antarctica - Synechococcus sp. Ace-P (PacBio error correction) | ecosystem: Environmental > Aquatic > Non-marine Saline and Alkaline > Saline ...
AGAGAGAGATCCTGTTTTTGTTTTTTTTTTTTTCCCCGGGGTGGGCCATTTGGGGGTCCCTTAAGGTAAAAGAACAATTTTAAATTGTACCCCCCTCCCTGGGGGGGAAATAATGAAAAAAAAAAAAAAATTATGGGGGAAAAAACACCAAAAACGCTTTGATCCCTAAAAGGCCCGCCTTATCAAAGTGGGGGAAGGGGAATGGGAGGCTACCAACCTCCATTGGATTGGATATAAGGAGCTTCCCTGAAAATTTTCCTAAGCCTTATCCCTGGACCTGATACCGGAAAGCTGGATTCCTCATCGAGGCACCGCGCGCTTTTTTTGCTAGCAATCGTCAAGAAGGACCGTATGGAGAAAACCTCCAAACAAATTAAATTTTCACATTACCCACTTAAAATCAAATTGCTCATGATCGCATATTTTCTCTAATCGCTATCCTTTGTTTTTTGGCAAAGTTGCTGCTCTGCTGATCCCAAAAGACCAATAGTCTAATGACAAGATGGATGTCATCATTGTAAAAATGACTCTGCATGGATCCAAAGTACGGTTCAGAGCTGGTGACTGAAAAGCAAAGTGTTTCATTTTTTGACGAATTTGACTGCATGCTGAATTTTAAAGAATTCGATGAAGGCAAGGGGCAGGAATACAAACATATTTTTTAAGTGACTGACCCTACTCAACGAAGGAATATTGATCGAAGCTTAAAGCATGCTTTTTTATTTAAAATCAGAACAATTTAAGACACCCATGGCCAGTCAGATTGGTGGCATTTAAAGATTACGACTTATTGAAGGAACGAAAATATGCAGATGGAGGCATCTACCTAGCTTGGGGCGAGCCAAGTCACTCAGTTTTAAGTAAAATCCTCAAAACGAGCTACAATGAAATTTCAACTGTTACTTTTCCTTTTTGCTTTGATACTCCCTTTGGAACTTCGAATTAGCGCTAGCTAGGTGATTCGGCTATCTCCAAAAGAATAAGGTCCAACAAGCTATTGATCAAGCTGCTGCAAGGAGACTCTCCTTTATTTTTGCCTCAGGAACCTACAATCGTTTGAAATGCAATCATTATTCGCAAGCCGCTCCCTTTAATTGGTAATAGATTATCCCATTCTAGATGGGGAAGGCAAAGGAAATATACTCCTTGTCGCTGCTGAAAATGTGACGATCAAGGTTTTAAAATTTTATCAATACGGGGAAGTCCAAAACATGGATTGACTCCGCGGTATAACACAAAAAGTTTTTTTTTCTTTGATTCCCAAACTGTATTATTCGAGACAATATTTTGGACCCAGACTTTCTTTGGGCTACAATTTTTTTCAACTCGAGTAATCTTACCATTATTAATAATACGATCCTACCGATGCCTTATCCGGGAGTTTGAGTAGGGAATGGCATCCATCTCTGGAAGTGTACAAACTCCTTTATCGGGAAATAAAAAAGTTTTTCAGGTCATCGTGACGGAATCTAAACCTGGAGTTCACGACAGACACACCAAGTCCAAGGAAATTTCGTCGAGAAAAAATAATGCGCTATGGACATCATTTCATGTTGGCCCATGACAATAGCTACATCAGAAATACCTTTAAAATAACCGGAGCCGGAGTTTGCCGTGATGTACGACCAAAAATGTATTGATGCAGGCAAATCGATTTGAAGCAAACTTGGGGTGCTAGTGCTTTAACGGTGTATTAACTTAAGGATATCAGTGATAGCCGCGTCCATTGACAATGTCCCTTCGTGAAAAATACCACCGGAATCTACATGGAGGGAAGAGAGAATCGAATTTACGGCATGAATTCAAGGAAATTGGATGGGCACTGAGCTCATGGCAAACTGCGATCAGAATTCTTTACAGTAATAATTTTGTCACAAAACACTTTGAACATGACTTCCTAAATGGCTCGGTGGTTTCTCATACAATCAATCAAACTATTGGAAATAAAATATGAGGGCTATGTCTCAATAAAAGATCAGATAGGCGATGTCCTATCGCCCCATCAACTTATTAGTGGTAATCGTCGAAAAATTCCCGGCACAGTCCATGCTGTGGAGAGTTTCATGGTCACACTTTTGGAATCGCAATGGAAAGATCCTGCCCACACTCACTCCCGATCAAATGATCGATCACTCCCCAAAAATAAAGCTTATGATCTTGATTAATTCTATTTCTAAGAAAATTTTGGGTAAACTCAAAGTCTAAAAGACTTTTTAAGCTCCGATTTGAATTAGGTAAAAGCTTACGCATCCATGGGCCTAATGGAAGTGGTAAACCACGCTAATCCAATCTTACTTGGTATGGTCCTTGGCCAGACTCAGGTGAAATTCCTGGTACAAAAGCGATCGACAAAGGAAACGATGCCTATCGTAAAAATGATTGGTTATATGCCTCAAATAGGCCGCATCCTGCATATGAAGATGGGCAAGTTTTTGACATGATGAAGACATGCGCTGAATTCAAGAAATATGAATATGGAGCTAATCAGCCTTTATGAACTGGAAAGTCCTTTAGATAAAGCAATGGAACCCTTCAGGAGAAGAGGCAAAGGTCAGTGCAGCTTGCTTTTTTCTTTTCAATATCCTGAAATCTTTAATTTTTTCTTGACGCCTAACTGCTGGTCTGATCCAATCGCTGTCGAGATTCTGAAAGCTAATGATCAAAAAGACATCACTGCGGGAAGCTTTAATTCTGCATTAACCTCACATATTCTGAACGATCTCGAGAGCTTAACGGATGCATGCCGAATTTATATTTTCGAAGGTGAAGTGTTTTTTCCCATGATACCATTGACAGTCTCAAAGGAGGCAATAACTGGTGAGGCTCGATTCTCACCTGCCATAGCCAACTCAGCCATGGTCGCCCTTAAAAAAAAATCCAAAAAATAAAAGATTTGGACTCCTGCTTAAGCTACTAAATACGCCCTCTAGATATTCTCAAGTCTAGATTTGCAATCATCTACACCTTCCTTTCTCGTCTTGATAGCGATTTTCGATTTAATCAGATTTCCGATGACCTGAGCAAAGGTTCCCTGAAGCCTGATGAATATCATGATTAATATAGTGCCCCTCATTTCGGCGGTGTTTTGCGACTACTCATTTCTTCTACCATAATCTGAGTTTTATCGAACTGATGCTAGCTCAACCCGTGAAGCATCGCAGGTCTTTCTTGTCAGCTTTTTGCCCGTGATCCTGATGCTAAGCCTGTCGATTTTAATAGGCTTTGGACTTCCGATGCTTGCTTTGGGGACAGAATACGAGTTTTGATTATACTTTTGGCAGTCGGGGTGATGCCTTAGTGCTTGTATTTGCAGGTTTTGCTTTTTTGGCAGTTGTACTTACTCGCGATAAGGCCAAGCTATCGGTATAGTCTAAGGGCCTTTGGATTTACTTTTCTCTAGTATCGATGCTTTGTACTTTACCTGATTTATAGTCTGGCTGATTACCCCCTTGGAAAAGCTCACTTGGCTTTAGTAGTATTAAATCTGTAGATTCTTGGCAGATATTGATGCTATGCAGCTGATATTTTCTGCTTTGGATGGTTATAACAGGAGCGTTTTTTCCAGCAAATTTTTCACAAGTAATGCGGGTTGGTTGGTTGCGATGACGCCTTACTGATTTGGATGATATTTTCCCCAAACTTTATCGCGACACGAGTTTTTTGGAAAAAGGGATTTTTTGGGAGCGTGAAGTCCCCTTTAAAAAGTTAAAGTCAACCCTTTCCAAGTCGGAATTGAAAGCTTAAATAGGATAGAAGGCCTTAATTTAACTGATTTTGCTTCTATCTTTAAGCTTTTTCCGGTCTATAGCCAATGAGAAAATGGAGATCCAACATTAGCCAATTTAGGGTCGGATTAAACATCGAATTATTTTTTAAATCACCGCAATTGGATGCTTAATCCTGCCCATAGCTAACAGCTCCTCGATCTGGTAACTCAAATAGTCTTGCTAACCGAAATAGCTGTCGCAAACTTGGAATCGAATTTTTCTTTTTCGATCGCATTGAATCGTTTGACGGCGAAAACTCCAATGTTTCAGCAAGTCCTCTTGCGTCCATATTTCGAGCGCTTCGAAGGTCTCTGATCCTTAATTTTTTCATTTGTACCTCCCTAAGTAATTGATTAGCACAGACACCAAATAGCAGATACAATAACATGACTAGGATCCAATCTCAGAGCTTTAAAATGGGATTGAGGTCCTGCTTTCTACAATAGACCAAAAGTCAGCCCGACTACTACTGCTAAGACCTAAATGTGATGGCAAGGGATTCTAAGTGGATTTTTTTCTCCACTCAATCAAAATGATTGATATCTCGATTTGCCAAGATTCATCAGGACGCCATAGCTAAGTTGACCAGGATCGCGAAGGTGGTCAGGAAGGGCATGATTATCCCAGATAAATTTCAGGCCCGGTTGCGATTGCATGGTAGGCAACCCAGACAAAGTCAGATAGCTATTTTTGACCTTTTGGCTCGTTCTAATTTTCATTGTTTCCATGATATTTATGTTAAGTTAAACTTTACAAATGTAAAATAAGACTTTACAAAAGTCAAGTCTTATTTACATTTTATTTTTTTAAATTCATTAGACTTGTGATCAGTTCACTCGTATTTTTTCTAAGGTCAAATCGATTAAATTCCTTTTGATAGTCCAATTAAATTTAGCTTAGTGGAGTGCTAGTCTGGAAAACGATAATCCCTGAAGGGATTAGTTTTTTACAAAAAAACTCAAACTTGTGGCATTTGTCTGAGGTCTTTACTTTCCTGCTTTTCGCCTAATTAATTTTAAAACTTAATTTCTCAAAAAGGAATACTACAGGAAGGAAGCAAGCTTCTATAAAAAGGGCGATTAGGCGAATGACACAAAGGAAGGAGATGAAGCGTCCAAGAAAGGGAATTACCTGTGTCAAATATTTTTTGGATCTTTCTAGGTTAAAATATCCCTTAACCCACATGAACCTTCTACGTCGGTCAGATCTAAATCTTCGTCCCTGATGCTTATAGGTGAGTCTTTCGTGATCGATCCCAAACAAATTAAAATCGTTGCCCTGTAAATCATGCACTGGACAGGATCTTTGACTACAGTTAATATCCCAAAATCGCTGTCTCCCCGTAGCTAAAACCTGCTACGCCTGCTCCACACATCCACGTGGTAAAACCCTAGGTGAGATCCCGACCATAATTATCAGGAGATAGCGGTGCCTGACTGTTAGACTGTCCTGCCAATTCCCGCCACCCAAACGACCAACGTGTTCTTCCAGATAAGCCGCGCTGCTTCAGATCTTTTGATCAGTGCTGCATCACGCTCGGTCAAGTTTTTCTCACATTGGTTTTTTATTCCATTGGGTAGATATTCCGTGATGATCCCATCCCTGCTATAGAGTGAGCAAATTTGACATCCTGCTCGATGAGCTTTCTGGCTAAAGATGCAGTTGGCGGCATAGGTACCGGATCGCGCTCTCTTCCCCATAACACTCTACACCCAGTCAGGCTCGTTTGGACATAGTCCGTAACTTCAGGTTACGGAAAGTCTCATTCGAAGGCCATCCGTATTGGGCGATTCGGGCGCTGATTCAGGATCACCATAGGTATAAACTGTGCTCATTCAGTGATATGAAGGTAATTGAGCATTTCGCGTCGGTCCTTCCGTCGTAATTTTTCTCGGATTCCCGCGGTTTTAGAGGACTGGGTCTTTGCCGGACCGAACTTGAATTCCTTGGTATTCTGAGGTAAGAAATCCCTTTCCCCCAAGTCTGGAAATAAAGCGGTGATCCTGCACGCATTTTTGGAACCAATATGATAAAAAGGAAAGGTGGGTTTGAATTGTTCTGATCCAAGGCCATAACTCATCCAAGCTCCATAGATGGCGGCCTGGAAAGCTGATGGCCTGGTCTGGAAAAAATAATAGCAGGATCATGGTTTGATCTGCCCAGTCTGCATGCTCTTGATAAAGCAAAGCTCGTCCACAATTTCTGCAGTATGAAGGCATCAGTTCACTGACCCAGCCCTGCCTCTGACCATATTGTCTGACTTTGAAAGCGGAAGCGTCATAAGGAAAAGAACTCTGATCTGCGCTTCCATTCCCGGTGAGCCGCTTGCCCGTCTCTCACGAATCGGGGAGCTTCCTTGCCCGTGAAGGTAACTAAACTTTGGCCTTGTATCCGGAACAATCCACTGCGAAGGTCCGCCACTTGAATAGATAAAATCACCCGCTTTGCCTAGGGACATGTGGTAAAGCTCCAATCCATTAGCGGACTCGGAAGCATAGAGGTGTCTGGTGGAATTCCCTGCAAAAATCTTTTCCATTCCCCATCAATGACTCCACGAAGCAAGAGAAACCAATTTCCCAAAGAAGTTTTAGTCAAAAACCTCCTTCTTATCCATGTTTTTTTTCATTTCCTGAAGGTCCGATTGGAAGATCTTCAGCGGGGCATCGTGTGGTGGCTCATGTTATCTTTTGGTTAGGAAAGCCATCTAGAATTGAAGAATGGCACTGGCTGCCACGGCAATTGGCCGCTACTTGGAAAGGGATCTGAAGTCTGGACGAAATCTGATATTCTCCCCGAAGACAGCCAACCTTTTTAATTTTTGTTTTTGATCTGACTTGGAATTTACGGTATCCATTTTCCTCTCAATCCAGAGGAATTTCAAAGCTCTTTCGGTTAGGTTTTTTCTTCTGTAAGTCTTCGAATGTTTCTTCTCATGGACTTAGAGATTTCCAGGGTAGCCTGCATTTGTTTCTCCCAAACCTTGGAGCCCTCCACAAAGGTCGGTCATTCATCAGTACCAAAGCCCTGAAGCGGTGTATTGTCCTCGCTGCCTCTCACTTATCGGAATACTGTGGTCGGAGCATCGAATGGCTTTAAAGCCGGATGGTGAACTGAGCTTTCCAAACCGTAATACAATACTCCCTGCGATAACGGTTTTCACTGTATCCTGCACATAATTACCTCCATTGACTCTCCAAAGTCTTCAGGTTGATAAGGGAATCACCTTCCTCCATTGCTGATTCAACAGTCCAGCTGCAAAGCGCGCATTATCGGCGGATCAATTTCTGCAAGTAAACGAACCGATGGTCTTTGGCGAGTAAGTAATTGTCAGGATCCTTTTTTTCTCCAGTTCCGGTCCCTGTTTTTTTGAAGACTGGTCGATAGGTGGCCGAGCTCACAATCAAAGGCGCTGGATGACCTTCAACATCCAACCCGAAAGTCTTGGAAGCGTTCCAATGCAGCCAATCCAGCAATTTCCGGATGAAGAGGCAATTGTCCTGATTTCCGAAATGCCTCGAAGTAGCAACCAAGCCCTCTGCCCAAAGAAATTTTGCCAAACCGATTTGACTGCCACTCGAGCAGTGAGTGGATTTTGAGGATCTATAGCCATTGGGCAAGTCCAAGACGTTTTTTTGGAAGACTCCTCGCTCAGGAAAACGCTTTTAGGCGTATTGGGATAAACCTCTTCCCCGTGCTGATTTACTCTCCGCGGGTCAAGATAATAGGTGACCCGCTTTTAGGCATATCCTTGCCATAATCATCATCTCCGGTATGCGCTCCACAGAATCTGAGCTAATGCTTTCCGCCTGAATAATTACTGTTTTCAGTTTTTCTCTGTAAGCAGTAGAATGGTTGTTGAGGTAAAGTTTTTTTTAAGGTTGTTTTCTGTGCATTGAGTTGGTTCTCGGATTTGGTAACTGAGGCTTTTGAACTTCAGCAGTTTGGCAATCTGTAAGACTTCCATAGCCGAAGCTCTTGATCATAGACACTGACTTCAATCTACCAAAGCGTCCCTTAAGCCCTTTGCCTCTTCCAACCGCTTCACCACCTGCAATCCCGGCTGTTCGCCTTGAAAAGAATATCTTTGTACAGATTAAAATCGTGGAGTATTTTGGGTCGCCATTTCCTGTCGCGTTTTAGGAAAACCTTGAGCCTTTTGCTTTAAGAAGAACCATCATAAGTCATGACTAATTGATCCATCGTTCGGGGAATATCTGGTCAGTGAATTTTGTTATGGCATTGAACGGGTGCGCTATGGGCCATTAGTAATTCCAACCGGTTATTTTTCAAACTCAAATGAATAGCCCTCGCCAGTTATAAGTACTGCTCCTGATCCTTCATGGAAAATTGCCCCATCAGTCAAGACTTTGGAACAGAAATCCATGTACTGAATTGAAAAAGGCTCACTCTTGCTGAAGACTCCGAACCCACCCAAGTCCCAACCAGGAATGCTCCGTTCAACCTTAACTCCTTTCCTCTTAGTCCCTTCCACATAATCAGGAGCTTGATTTTTCACCTCGCTGGTTAGCAATAGTTTCCCTTTTTGGGAGGGATTGAGCTGATTTGAAGGAGTTATTGATAAAAGAATCAGAAATGCCACTTCGAATTGGCAGGAAATTCACGACTGCCTTCTTTGTCATAGGTTTGTGGAAAGCGCCACCATGGTCTGAAATACACCTTCTGCCTGTTCCGCTACCTTTTTTCAGTTTCTCTTCTTCTGATTTTTTTGCACGAAAGTAAAAAGGCTAATATTTTTTAATCGTTTTCTTTATAGTCAAAAGCACGTTGGAGCCAGGCATGGCATCGTCCAGAAATTCTGCCGGCTTCATCCAACTGATTGAAAAAACTGCTCAATTTCGAAAGAAATCTTCTGGGAAAATCGGGTCGAATTTAATGATCATGGCATGGGCACATCCCAAGGTCAATGCCCAATAAAAGGCTTGAACCCATGTACTCGTTCGATCTACCACATATTCCACCCGAAACTCCTCTTCCACAATTCCCGCCTTCCATATTTTTGCGGATGTAATCCGCTTGAAAGCCGTACAATCAACTGTCCTTGTTGGATAGGAGGAGATCTCCAGCCAACTGATCCCTGACACACTGGTTCATATGGAAGCTTTTGATTGAATGCTGGGAATCACCCAATCTCCGGTAGGGTGAAGGCGTCCACGTATCGATCTACGGTATAGCCATGAGTATCTGCAAACCTTGCGATTGTCCATCCAAATGCATGGTCATTTTTTCTCCATAGTGGGAACCGATTGACAATCTGTCGAACTTGCTTTTTCGTAAGCATCTTCTGATTGATCTGATAAAGAAGCATCCATTTTCGGCAACAGCTGGATTCAAACCTGTCAAATCCAGACTTAATCTTCTTAAAGGGTTTCCTTATCTGCCTCCGGGATGGCTTGATTCCTTCTTGTTCCAGTTTACCCAGGACATAGCGATCATGGGGTTTTTGGCCCAAGAGTTATCTTTGGTTTTTTTCGGTAATTCGCGGTGTTTGAGGAGGGAATAAAGGCCCAAATGTTCCATTGTATTCTGCCCATCTTCGATCATTGATGCAAGGATTGCCTTTTCCCGTGGGGGTTTTAGCCGTCAAATTTATTCTTGGGTAAAGGCATGCCGGTATTCCGGAATCTTCAGCAATGCATCCGGTGAAAAGTTTCACTGTTACGATGCTCCCAGGATTAATGGCGACTTTGCCGGGAATCTTTCAGAGACCGCAAAAAGCCATTTTCGGCGATGCAAGCTTAGACCGGCTTTTTGTGCGGCAAGATCAGGTCCATGGACAAGCAAAGCATTTATCCGAAAGATAAGGCTTTACGTGTATGTTTGAAATCATGGTTCCGGTATTCGGCATAGGCAGCTTGGACTTCCTCTGGAAGATCAGGGGCTGTCAGGAATAAGAAAATGAATATAAAGCAGAAAAGAAAACCAGTAAATCTTGAATTCATTTTGAAGATCATAATCTCCTGACAAAACTAATTAAAATTTCAAGTAAGATACTATATACTAGCTCTTTCTATTTTAAGCTAAATCCAATCTAATTACCGAACTGAATGGAGTTAAAAAATCCCAAGCTTTTTCTCCTGCCAATTTGCAGTCGACTTTTCTCGTATTTTGGAAAAGTGGTTTTGGGTAATCATACGTTAAATCAAAAGCTACTGTCGCGCTTACCATAATTCCCGATTGAGATTTTATTTCCTTTCCTTGCAGTACGTATCACTTAATGGCATCGCGAGATTTCCTTCTCCATTCTTCGAGCTTCGCATGCTTAAGTGAATTCTGGCCATTTTTGGCTATTGCCAACCTGTATGGACAATATCGAGAAGTAGTCATTACTATGTGGTGAGGCGATTAGATCTCCTGATTGGATATTTTTTTCAAGGTTGAACTTAGAATCCTTGGGCATAATAGAACTAGTTCCCTAATCGCGATAGCAGCTTTCGTATTTGGATTGTTCCAAGTTTTCCTTGTAGCCTCATTTGGGGGTAATATTGAGGGTTTTGAGCCATAAAAGTGGCTTATTTCCCGTAGGAATTCCCCCTCCATCTCTTGGGTTGATATCTTCAGAAATCCCTTTTTCTGGGATTTCGTAGAATTCCAATCAGAAAAATCATGAAAGTCGTGAAGGGTAACCTTGGTTTTTCCACCGTTACGCAAGCGGAGATTTTCCCAAGTTCCTTTTCAAACGACTCAAAAGGTAAATTCACCTTGCTCCATCCAGCCTGACTACGTCACTACGGTTTTCCAAATTAGGTAGTGCAGTCCAAACCAATCAGGTTGATTACCAACTTTTCTTCGCCAGGGAATTTCCTAGCGTTTTTTTTCCACGTAGGGAGTTTTTCAAGAATTCCTTTCCAATAGCAATTCACCAAGCTCATTTTGGAGACTTTGAGGCTAAGAATTCTCTTGTGAAAGTTTGTTCAGCAATCTCATGCCAGCTTTTGTCTGCTTTCGAGAGTGCAGACGGTTATTGGGCTGTGATGGGCTTGTAGTGTCAAAAAGAAGTGAAGAGGAGGAAGGCGACGAATCAAATGTGCTGTTTTGAAATTAGGGTTGCAATTAAATGAATTCGCTTTTTTAGAACTTTGGTTTTTTTTTTTGATTTTATTGATCTGATAAATTATTCATCAATGGCAATTCACTCCAATCAAATTAAGATCCATCGAGTCAATTTTACACTGTGGGCATGCAGACGTGTAGTGTGCGCCGAGGAAGAGGGGAGTGAGGTCGAAAACTAGATTTGGGTTATAACGATCAAAAATCAGGACAATTTTTTAGAAGAATCAATGAGGCCCTTTATGAACAAACCCTCTGAATCAAAAGGTATTCATTTGCCAAAATCAATTTGAGAAGGTCAACAGAAACTTTGGGAAGAATTTTATTGGTTTACGTGGTAATCTTGAAATGGTATTTGTAATGAGCCATTGCCCGTGGTTGGTGAGTTAGAGTTGGCTTGGAAGAAATAAATGAAAAGATTCGCATCATTGTTTTTTTTTGGGTTGAAGACTCTTGAATTCTCCTCATGAATAATTTTTTAATTCCAAGCGAACATCTAGAGCCACAGGAATTAAACAAGTGCTGTCCACATTAGCAAAAGGCTCCTGTTTCAAGATGGCCAAAAAGTCCGTAATTAAAGTTTCAGAATCTATCCTTAAATTTTTGATAGTTTCAGTTTTCTTTTTAGGTCCAAAAGCAGATGGGGAATATTACATACTATATTATACAGATGGTAATCAATGTTTTATAATTGATTTCTTTCCTGAGTAAGATTCAATTACCCGATTACCATATATTCGATTTTGTTTGTTTTTTTGAGATTTTGGTAGTAACCAAAAACCAATCACCAGTGGATTCTATTTGCAACAATTACTTGTAATCTCAACAAATTCTTGCAGAGATTTTTAGACATTAAAGAACAGTATCCAAATGAAAAAGTTATTTTCATTTATCTTTTTTTCACTTTCCGGCCTAGCCTGAGTGCCCAATCCATTTAGCTTCATTGTGGAAATATTTGGAACGAATCCTAAGGCGGATCGGAAGACAGGCTAGCCACCATGGACCCTTATCATCTTTGAGAGATATATGTTTAGGCAAACCCGATAGTGCTTACATACTTTCCCACGATAGCTGGGACGTTTGCCAAACTCGGTTGATTCTAAGGATATATCGCAAAATCTTACACGAATAAGGGGTTCATTCTTATTTCAGGAGTCAATAGATTGCACTTTATTATGTTTGAAGTCGCATTTCAACCACTCTATGAAGCCGCGGAATCCTGAAGCGCAGTTTGCTTCTATATATGGAACATGGGGACAATATTTATACGGATCAGGGAGATTATCCAGAATAGATAGCTACATGCGTAGCCTCAGGCTTCACGAGAAAAATGGCTACGAAGGGGTAAATGGCAACTCAATTGAAATAAATTGGCATTGTGACTAAAGATCTCGTGACACCACAGGAAGGCTCATGAAAGTATTTGGGAAGAAGCATTGGTCATCCATAAAGGACTGAACTACGAAATAGGTCAGGCGACTGTTATCTAAATATGTCGAAATCACATAAGGGATGAGCACCTAGCTGCAATACCTCTTTTGGACTTATGTGGCAGAAATTTATAAACCACAGAAGATAATCAGGGCAAGCACTTATGTTAATTTTTTATGCTTAAATAGAAATTTTAAGCGTAAAGATATGACAAAGCACTGGATAACTATAACAGGCACTTCTCTTCAACTCGAAATGGAAGATGATCAAGAGTGCCGCCAATAGTATGGTTGGAAATTGGTTCGGTTTTATTTGGAGCTTGGCAAAGACTTTTTCAATGCGATCGATCAATTAGAAAAAGCTAAGAAAATCGGACGAATACTGGTACTATCGCACCGTATTTGAACGCAATCGAATTACCTATCCAAGGCATACAAAGCCAAAGGACAGTTAGCTAAGAGCGTGGAAATATGAACTTTCATCTTGCTAACTGATGCAACCCGAAAACGAGGAGAATCAGATGAATTGTTCGTCAGGAATATGCCTATTTCGTACGAGAACAATTGGCTTTCAGATGTGTTATCAAGGCGGAAGAAGCTTGGTGATTGAAGTTGGCCTAATGAAAAGGAGTTGCGGAAGAGGATACCACAAGAAATTATTCGCCATAGGTTCTGGGGTTTGTATTATTGCTTGTAGCCGGTGGGGCTGTATAAATAGAATGCGATAATATCAAGAAATCAAGAGATATCTATCGGAAGAGCGTGACCGGTTCAGAAAGTTTTGCTCCTGAATATCTTCCTGCGGAAATAGCGGAAGAAGTTGAAAGACAAAGGAAAGCCTGACGCGAGGACTATGATATGGTCAGTATTCTGTTCACACTGATTTTATACGATTACCCGAAATATCCTCCAAAATGAAACGTCAGGATCTGGTGCTGAGATTAAATAGTTGTTTTGAGTTTTTTGATTCTTATCATGGCAATACTGGCATTGAGAGATCAAAAACTAATAGGCGATGCTTAATAATGGTGCAGTGGGTTAACCAGTGCCTATTTGATGGCTTTCCGCTTGTAAATACCGTCAAGGCGGCCTTGAAATGCAAAACTTTATCGGGAAGTCGCAAAGTAAGATCGGGAAATGAAGGGCTGCCAGCAATTCGAGATGCGAAGTAGGTATTCATAACAGGCCCTGTAGTAGCCGGAAATAGTTGGGGTTGAAAAATTCCAATACGATATCTGGGAGATACTGTAATAACTGCCAGCAGGATGGAAAGCAGTGGGAACTGGGCAAAGGGTGAAACATCAGCCAAACAACTTCAGCATGCTCAAGATGCAACCTCCATTTTTTTGAAAGCCGTGGTTTAAGATTCCAGGCAAAGAAAGGTGAGATAGAGATGTGGTTTTGTTTGGAGTAAATGAGGAGAACGTGAAGCGTTTAAAAAAATATTTTTCAGACGAGAATTTTTTGATAATTTTTATAGTATTTGGCCTGAACAAAAAACCTGACTACTTCGTATCAGGTTTTGTGCTCCTCCTCTAGGACTTGAACCTAGGACCCTCTTGATTAACAGTCAGATGCTCTAACAACTGAGCTAAGGAGGAATTTTGTTGTTTAAACTCCGTCTTTTTGGAATTCGGTGTTGCAAATGTAGGTGCATCAGGTATTTTTTCCAAACCCAATTCATAAAAATTCTTTGACTCAAAGTTTCTGTTTCTTTTCCATGCGTTCAACATCAGACACTTAAACTTTTCATCATTATTTTAAGATTAGTGTTTCAACATCTTGAATTTGAGTTTTTGAAGAAAAATTCACCTCAGTTTTTTCTAACCTATTTATCTGGAACCAAGCTTCAAAAACAGGATAAAAATCTCACCATTTTTTTTAACTAGGCTTGGATCCAATCAAAAGCATCATTCTCATGAACCAGATTTATCAAAAGACGGGATTTTGTGCGCTATTCAGTACTGACTAGCTGGGACTGCAGTTTTTACTTTTACCGGACCAAAGGCCGCGCCCTTCTGACAGGGTTTCGGTGTCATATAGGTTTTTTGGGAGGGATGGGGACCTAAGCTCATATGAACTGGGTTTGGCAAATCTACCTGAGTGCTGAAATTTGTCGCGCTCTGCGCTGTAGTTGCGGATCCATGCGAGGAAGGCTTTGTACAAACTCAAGAAAATCCATCCTGAAATACCACAGGCAAAAATCTACACCGATTTCAGGTCATGTTGTTGGATTTCAGGATGTTGACGCGTGACTATCGCTACCGGAATCATATGGCACGCCCAAAACTAATTTTGGCTTTTTCAGGCTGGAAAGAATGTCTACAGTGAAAAACCACTTTCCCTATTCTGCAAGTGGAAGGTAGTTGATGCTGGCTCTCAGATCGAACACAATAAAAATCTTTCAGTTGGGTACGCAAATTCATGCCGGCGAATAATTCACCGGGTGGCTGAAATCATACAATCAGGAGAATTGGGTACAATTAAAACTGTCCGGCTTTGGAAACTGGCGGAGCTCCTCTGATTCAACGTCTCACTTATCAGGCACCGCCCCTTAATCTTAATTGGATATTGGCCTGGGACCGCTTTCCTTATTCCGAATATGCTCCTGAAAAATGTCTTTCAACTAACGCTAATTTTCATGCGTATTCCGGGGGAGTTTTTTCAGGACTTCTGTGTCATATAGCAGATGTGGTCCTGGATGTCAATGCACCAGCGGGTTTGAAGGTCAATTCAGCGCAAACGAGAAATCGGATGGAGTGGGGAAAGATCTCCAGTGGATCGATGTGGATTTTAGTTCAAGAACTAGACCTTCACTGGCCTTTTCCGCAGTCCGGATGTGCAGGAAGCAGAAGGACAAGGGGATAGGAGCTTTTTTTTCGAAGAACAAAAGGCACGTTTTTGGTTTGGCGACTACGCAGTAGGGAAATCCGGATAGATTGGCCAGGTACTGGTGATATTCCTGAAATCCAAAATCCATACCCCGATAACGCGGTCATCAACAAACTTCATCGATTCGGTTAAGGTCGTCAAGCAACCTGAATCTAAACTGGATTATGCCCCGTCAATGACACTTCCGATGCATTTGGCAATGATTTCTAGACATTGCAAAACCCGGTTGAAGTGGAATTCCAAAGGAGCTTTTCAAAAAAGAATGACGCAGCCAAATGGAACTTCTTTGGAGACCTTATCGGGATAAGTGGATTTGATCGGAATAAATTGAATTCTTAATTTTTTGGTAACTTGCAACTTTAGCAGCATTATGGGAAAAATATACACTTATGTCACGGTAAAAAGCAAGAGGTCACGGCCTCTGAAGATTGCCCTCCTTTGGGGTCTTAAGAGATCTGCTCTCCGATGAAAGGAACTAAGTTTGATCGGCAAGCACTTTGGGTGGGGAGCTTGTACGGTTCATTTGGATGGTCAGGCTGTTCGGTCCTTAGTTTTGCCGATAATCTCAAGTCGTGACCGGAACAAATAACTACGAATTAAGAGGACTTTCGGAAAAGGGAAATCATCCGCTTCAGGAGCCTGGATGAGCATATTGTGGCCTCAGTGTGGCTAACTGCCAGGAGGGGCAAATCATGACTGCCGCCGCGTTGTTTTGGCCTTCAACCCAAGTCCAAAGATGCGGAAATTGAAGCAGCTATGGTAAGGCAAATCTTTGCCGAGTGGTACTACAATCGAATCAAAGAAGCAATTCTCACAGCCTCCAAATCCGCTTTAAAACCAAAAAGTCATGAAGATTTCATTTCCATTTTTTAAAAAATAAACTACAGAAGTTTAAAAAACAGTCCAAGATTTTTGTTCTTCCGGACGCGATTTCTAAAATTCAGCTCCTTTGACTGCAGGCGGTTTCCTTTTTGGGAGTCAATTTCCAAATGCGAAGGCCTAAAGGAGAAATCATCACTTTTTGCGCGCCAAATGTCTAGTATTCACTTACCTCTGAAAATGAAAGTAATACTGTGCAACAACCGTTCTGAAAATGGGAACGGTATCGTACTTCCCTGCGCCAATGATTATGGCTTGATGAGCTTGGGAGCTGACTGGAGCAAAATCAAAAATCGTGCAAGCAGAAGGGCGATGAAGATAAATATGGTATCAAAAATAACGACGGCTCTTTTTTCAGTCCGGGATGTTTTTACGAACCTATGCGAAAGGCAGGAGCAACCGCCCGTCCAGATGCTCATTAAATGCAGCAGCTTCAAAGTGGGCCAGTTGATCCTTTCAGAATTATCACTGAAAATTCTCCAGGTGCTTCTGAAGGGTACTTCAGAAAAAAGTGTTGATTTTGGAGAGCTCATCGAGGCGCTTCAAAGTAATGAATTGCCCAGATCCCAGGCCAGTATCAAACTTAGGAGCTTTCTGAGTAATAAACTTATTGGAACTGATGTTCCGATCTATGATGCTCAATGCAATCGTAACCGGTCAGGCCAGGATAATTTGGCTGATCGTAGATCGTACGAAGATATGCAGATTGCGGTGAATTGCAGAAGCCCTGGTCGTTTGGAGCTAAGATTATATCTTATGACGATAAAGCGCGCTGGCTGTTGCAGGTGTCAGCCAAGTTTGTAACAATTGAAGAGCGGGAATTCCCCCCGGCCTTGACCAAACCTTTGAAGCTTAGCAGTATGCTTCAAATACTTGGGCAGCAAAAAGGGTCGTGATGCATTGGTATCGAATGGGATTTAGGCCCTAATCAGACCTATATTCTGCAGCAACAATTTGAAAGACAATTGGCTCAATCTTACCCTCAAAGGATGGGAAAATTAGGAGAGAGGCGGGGGTGATTTAAGGTCAGCAAAATGGCTGCGGAGAACGTTTTGGATGCGTAACCTACCCGCACCTTATTATGCTCATGCGACTATGGAGCGCTATTGGCCAGTGATTGAGGAATTATAAAGAGGACGGTAGTGTGGAGATTTTTGGGCTCCATCTCAACATCCTCAGTGGGCTAGGGGAGCAGTTTTTGCAGGCGCATTGGAAATAGAATTACCTAAAGTGAAAGTCAATGTCACCCTGCTAGGCGGAAGGTTTTGGGAGAAAATCCAAGCCTGAAATTTTGTAGTGGAAGCAGCTTTGCTTTCTAAGGCAAAGCCAAAAACTCCCGATTTCGAGTTCAATGGACTCGAGAAATGATATTCACCAACGATTATTACCATTCCATAAGTGACAGCGGATCGTAGCTAACGTAAGATAAGCGCAAATCAATTGACTGGATGGAATCATCATAACGTTTTTCCAGCAATTGGAGAGACGGCTAATGCCGGCCTGAATTGCATCCATCTAATGGAGAATGGAATTGGGTTGTCGGATTCCCTTTTGATGTGCCAAATATTCGAATCGAATCAACCACATGAATCCACCGCACCACTCGTATCGGCTGGCTTCGGTCGTTTAGTAATATTCACCATGCTTTTGCGATCTCATTCCATGATGGACGAGATCGGCAGAAGCTTAGAGGATGGATCCTATCGAAAATGCCTTACAACTTTTAGGCCGGGACAAGGATTTGACTTTTGAGGAGAAATGGAAGGAAATTTTGAAAACTAGGGGAATAGATCGAGGACTTTTCCATGGAATACGTAAGAATGAAAAAGTCATCGAAAGAGGTGGCCCAAAAATCTAATTGGGACAGCTCACAAAGATCCCGGGAAAGCATTGGTTTTGCAGCTCATAAAGTTTTTCTTGACGGTATGTGGCCTGCGTTGTTTTTGGTTAAGAAAAGACGCCTCAGGCAAGTTAAGGGTATCCCGGAAGTTCATTATGCGCTGGATTGTGTGTTGGTGTAAATACAGATAGAATCAAGTCCCAATTTGAGGAGGAAGCGCAATTTGCACTTCTTTGGCCACCACTTCTGCCATCACTTTTGAAGGGGAAACAGTACGCAAGAATCAATTTTTGATACTTATCAGATTAATTCGAAATGCCTGAATCTCCCAAAAAAAGATTCATGTGCACATAATGCCAAGTACGATTAAAGCCGACAGGCGTCGGAGAGCCTCCCGTGCCTCCCATATATTTCCGGCTTTTGGGCCAATGCTGTCTATAAAATTAAACAGGGAATCGGATTTACGAATTGCCATTTAAGGGTGTACAGATAGTTGAGTAGGTAGGAAACAGTAAATAAGTCAAGGTAGTAGGCAGTTTTGAGACTGCTTCCTGCTACTGTTTTTTTGTACTGGAACTCCGAGTCATCTTCTTGAAATTCGATTTGCGAAAATCGTAATGCTGACCAATCCTCATCTAGGGCGATTGTCTAACCCTTCCAGCTCATGTTGCCCAATTCTCCCCATCCGGAATCACGATTGATTGTAAGCAGTATATTTTCTGCTAGTTTTTTTTGGGGAATAAGCAATCCAAGAGTTGTTCTCAAGGGCTAGGAAATCGCTAGCATCTGAATTAAATACGATATGGAAGTTCATCCGATGACTGGACAAACCCAAGCAGGAAATCCTGGCTTTTATCCGAATCAATTACCCAGCCTCTTTCCAAGATTTTAAAGCTTGGTGTTAAACTCAGGCGGGGATTCCATACTCGAATGTTCAAATCCTTCTTTCCAAGTCATTTTTCTTTAATAGCTCGTCCATCGTGATACGATTATTGTTATTTAAAAATTAAAGGAATGATCCGGAACAAAGCCATTCGGAGTCTGATTTGTGTTTTTTCTGTAATTTCAAACTCTAACACCCAACAAATGCGCCTTTTAGTTTACGACTTTCCTACTTCTTTTTCTATAATATTGCTTTTCCCAGCAATATGAATTCCTCCTATAGTGGACCATTGCGGTTAAAGAGCTCAAGAAAGCAAATTTGAAGGAAACTTAGCCGGAATAGCCTTTAGTAAGGGTTTCATCCTGGGGTATTCTATGGACACCCGATAGTGGAGGAGAGGCAGCGGTTTATGTTTGATTCGAAAGGGTGAGGAGCTTGGTAAAGATCCCAGCTTGACAAAGCTGAAAAATCGTGACTGGAGATATCGCTGTGGTCCAGGGCCAAATAAATAAATCCTATATATACGTTGGTGAGATTGGTGATAATGCTGCCAGTTCATGCGAAATCATCATTTATGATTTCCGAACCGGAAAAATTGAAACCAGAAATCTGAAGTGAAACCTGAAAAAATCAACTTTGACTTACCCGGGAGGCCGCAGGGACGCAGAAACGCTGATTGTGGATGCAATCTCTTGGAGATACTACTATTTATTTCGAAGCGGGACAAGAAAAATAATATTTAAATTGCCTGCCCGCTGCCTCGATTT
>Ga0163217_1014140_pt1 | contig 19525 bp, 14 predicted proteins | sample SynspAceP_FD_185933 | JGI IMG/M metagenome (GOLD analysis project Ga0163217, IMG submission 185933) | Saline lake microbial communities from Ace Lake in Antarctica - Synechococcus sp. Ace-P (PacBio error correction) | ecosystem: Environmental > Aquatic > Non-marine Saline and Alkaline > Saline ...
CCACTTTTACCCCAAGGGAAGGAGAAGAAAAATTTTTTTTTTAAAAAGCTCAGGCGGTTTTTTGGGGGGGAAGATTCAATTGGGCAAATAAAGGTTCCACTTTTTTTTTATTGATGAATGGTTTTTGCAATCATCCCCCCAATAGGTTGCAAATTGGCCGGAGTGAAATACCATTTTTTCGTTGAACGATCCATTTCGTCATTTTGTAACGCCACCGTTTAGACAACCATGTGTTTCTGGTTTTGTCATCAATTGCCCATTTTCTCAACCACTTTTTTCGGTACTAGGAAACAAATGGTTTTTTTGGTGAAGAGGTCATTTTACAAAATAAGGTACACGGCGTTCAATGTGTCACTTGGAATGTTAAGCGTCTAAGGCTTTAACTCCAGGCAACGATGGTTTTGCTTCACCGCAATATCTTTAGTGGCGTTTAACAAATGGAGGGAATTTTCCATGAACCATGCGTATGGTGGAAGCAAGAGCGGGGTTCCGACAGCGCGCGTGAAAGGTAAACAAAGTCTTTTTCGGCGGTGACTGGAATCGCCGTAGACCTTTCGCATCTTAACGAGGTGGAAGTGTATTGTTGTATTATCAAAGCGTTTTACGTCGTTAGCTTGTTTGCAAACACTGGGATTTTGTTTGCCCATGCGATCTTGATTATACAAACTTCGAAAAGGGTTTTTGAGCGATAGAAACCCGGCGTGCCTTCCAATTTTTTTTTGCGGATCGACAGTGTTGCGGGTTTCTGCAACACCCCCACGAACGATGTTCTTGTTTTCGCGCTACTCTACACCGGCTGGTACGTCGGCAGTTGGGCTTTGCAGAGCATAATACTGAGTGGCTATGATGGCACCTGCGAGCATGTTTTTTTTCATTTTGATAATGTCCTTTTAGTTGTTTTTGGTTTGGCACTTTTTTTTATATCTAAAAGCTCTATCTGCACAGATTTTTATCCGTCTTACATTTTTTCATATTCCCCCCAATTCACTAAAGTACAATCGAATTGCGTATCAGGTTAATGCGTCTGAATAAAGGTAAGATTTCATAAGCGATGAATAAAAAATGACTTCTTATGTTATAGGCTTGAAAATACGATTGATTCGGTGATTGACTCCTTTAATTGGAAAGGCGTTTGTGGAGGCCGTGAAAGTCTCATGATATCTTTGTTTCCTTAATATAAATTAGAACAAAGGAATAACGACATCGTGATACACACCCATTTAAAGCCGCCCGGGGCTCTTTTTAAGAGCGTTCCCTTTTGGTCGTAATCGAAAGAGTTAAGTTGTTTATATTGGCGCTTTATGGACTTTAAATATTAGTGGGTCTGTTGTAATGGTCGCCTAGCTATTTCCAAACGCTAATGGATTCCTGCAATGGGTTACTTACTGCAATGGATTTCTTTTTTTGAATTGGCTGTTTTATCTAATTTTCGCTCGCCTAATTTAGTGTCGCTTTGTTTTATAAGCTTTTCGGAGGTGTAATAGTTACCGCGCGCCCTTTTTCTTAAAATGGCCATTTTTTTTAGCGGAAAAAGTGGAAGAAAGAACCGGAAAAGTCTTGATGAAGCTAAACACCATGTTATCATGGCCATTATTGGGCGTAGTTTGCAAGAGAATGTCAAAAATACTGTATTTTTTACCCGTTTTATTTTATTGCTTTTGCTGTCTTTTAATTCCGCTTGTTAATTGTTTGCCCTGGTGTTTGTTTATTATTGTTTTCAAGCTTGGATGTTTCGCTTCAATATAATGGATTATGCTTGAATAATAAAAGGTTAAATTTCATGATATGAGAATGGCATTACGCCTCTAAGCCTTGTTTAATGTTGACCGTTTGGCGCAATAGTAAATGGTTGCTGACGATTCCGTTCATCAATTTATTGTTATGCCGATTGCTGTTGTGGCACCACGCTTGTTTGTGATTTCGGTTTTCCGGTCGAGCATGGTGATTTTTTTTCTCCGCTTTGTTAGATCGCAGCTGAGGTACTTTTTTAATGTCGTTAAAAATTTTGGTAGTAGAATGATGCTCTTTTACAGTGACTTGAATCGACGAACTTGCGTAAGCAGTTTTTCCGGCGTTGAAAATCGAAGAACGGTGACGGTCGTAAAGTTCAGCAAATGCTGAACGAAAGCAGTTTGATATGGTGTTGTTGCTGGGAAATGCCTGAAGTAACGGCGTGAATTGCTTAAGGTGCCGAGAAGCAGCAAAATATAAAAGAGACGTCTTACTTTTTTTTTTTTCTTTTTTTTTTTTTTTTTTTTTTTTTTTTTGTGATGATTACAGCCGAGGTGATAAAAGCCACGTGGTGGAAGCGGTTTAGTCTGGGTGACGATTATCTAGTTAAGCATTTCGACGAGCACTGATCAATAAAGTTACGTAAAATCTGCTGCGAAGAAGCTAAATCGATGCAAGTTATCGTCACAAAACTCGCGAATCCATTGCGCCTGGCGGGCGTAGCTTGCGTCATTGGGATGTATTGATGGGGCGAAAATCCACGCCAGTGCAAGCGACCGAAGTACATCCTGATGCCCGCGTCCGTTGTTAAGGATGTCAAATCCCGACCTTGGTACGATTTTTGAGGCCAAGAGTTTCGTTGATGATTGTCCAGTTTACAAGACCGAAGCGACCAGTTTCAATTAAAAGCGATGCTGTGGTAACACAGTTTGGGCAAGCGGTATTAGACTTAGAGTTTTGGCGGTAAGATAAATAACTTAACTCTACATACAATCGGTTGCCCACGCACAGAGAAAAAACACGACTACGTTTTTTGACGTGATACTGAGTTTGATCGATCAAGACATGAGAAAGAAACGTTTATAAAGCAGTTATTCGACAGTTTTAACCCACCCTTCCCTAATAAGGGGAAGGAACACAGCCTGTAACGCTACCCATCCCTTTGATAAGTGAAGAAACTAAGTTGTACAGTACATTGCCTCCCTGAATAAGGGGGAGCTGGAAGGGTATGTTTATTCTTGATATTGAAGGCGTTTCACTGTGGGATGTGATGGCTGGAATGTTGTCTGTGCGTGTTCTACTTCGCGGAAATGACAGAAAAAGTGCTTTCTTGGCCAGGACTCACTGGCGTAATTGAGTTTGGCTACATGGTGTAATAAACACATGCTTCACGATTGCCAACAAGACCGTACCAACCTGTTTTTTTTGATCCTCGCCCCTTATCAACTCTGAAAGCGCTCTGTTAAGCGTGGAATGTATCTTGGGCTCGTACCCAGTCAGAATCTTGACTGAACGCGTTGAATTCGCTCGTTCCCACTTAATCGTGGATTCGCCGCCATCCGTGAATATTTAATAGCAATGACGATGAAGGTTCGAGAAGACATGTATATGCTCTTTATAGGAGCCGTACAGACGGCTTCACTCAGGAATATTGCTATCAGCGTATGCTTGTCATTCAAGATGGCTTCTGTGCGTTGGTAACTGGACTGTACGAAGTCTGAGACCCTGTGCACTGGTTTTCCTCGCTGCTTGTCGCATTCTAAACGAGACAACAGCAAGAGATCTCAATGAGTTGCTCCTCGCCTCAAGATTGCTCAGAATATCACAATGCTTTTCATGCTTTTCGCAGACTTGTCCTTAACATGTCGAGTGTTTCTAATAGCCTTTTATGACGGTGAGCGGCTTTTAATTCATGGGAAGCGTTTGCAAACATAGTCCTTTGGGCATTGCTCCAGCAAATGTAAAGCGGGTCACGTCACGCACAAAAATCAGGTTGATCGTTTCTTATCGTACAGTGGTTTGAATTTCCAATAGACGCGTCTTTCGCCGGAGATTTGATAATCAATGGGTTCGCCAATCGCTTTTGCTGAAATAACGGAAAAATTCAGGACTACGGACATATTAAAGTGATCACTTGGCGCGATCACAGACTGCATCAGGCCCAAGAAAAATTGCGCTGCGAAGTTATTCCACATCTAAATTACCTTGGTTTCGGCTGATAAACGCTTCTTTTAAGGCGTCGTGGAGCTTTATTTCGCGTTAGTGCTTGGCGCATCCACGCTTGGACTTCTTTGTTTTTTCTATGCAGACGATAGACGCATCAAAGACTTTCGCCCAAATGCGCTGGCTCCTGTGGCGTTGCGCGACAGAATGGCGGTACCAATAATGAATTGATACATTTGATACAGCTGCCAGATAAAGATTCCCAAAACATACAGAGTAAAAACCTAACAATTCCCCAATAAATAAGGCCTATTCAACGCAAGCCGTTTTACGGCCTGCTAACCAGTAATATGGTGTTTCGTCCAAAATAGTTTTTCATAGGGGCCTTTTTTGCTGAGAAGCGTAGCCAGTACCTCGGTACGTTTGTATCAGGGATCGTGGTGCACAATGGCTTTGGTAAGCGACGTATATGTACATCACCGTACGTCTTCAATCGTAAGACTTCCACCCATACTTGATCCAACAGCTGAGTCTTGAATAAGACGTTCTTGTGGGTCATCAAAAATTTTTAAACCGAAGCGATACCTGTTGGGTCCCATTTTAATGGGCGAGTCCAATAGTGGACTCGCTGGCTGATCGGATCAGGACAAGCCTCATTTCGATAGCCTGTCAAGCCTTGAGGTGTCGCTCGTTAATACTGCTTTGGAGTCGCGCACCAGCTCACGTGGAGAGAAGGTTTGGTGATGTAGTCATACAGCACCACCTTCGAGACCCTTGGATTTTAATTGTCTTCTTCCGCTTTTGCGGTCAGCATTATGACCGGAATTTCGGCGTTTTTGCTGCTCTTTGTCTTTTTTGAGTCGGGGCGAGTCAGTTCAAAGTACGCTACCACCAAGGCATCCATCCAATCGACAGAATAAGAATCTGGTCGATGATTCGACAATGAATTCATGCTTTCTCGATGTTTTCAGCTCTAAATTTCGTAGCCCGCCCATTTCGAGCGCTATAGGCGAATCATTTCGCGTATAGACGCTCGTCTCCATAATTATGACTTTTTTAACCGGTCACAGGATTTATCCATCTTCAGAACGGTTTCTTTAAAGCGGCCCTCATGTAAGTTTGGTTAAAATTTCAACAACTTTGCCATATTTTACAAAAAATGTTTGCTGCTCGGCGACAACAACAGTAAACACAGCGGTTATTGTCTAAAAAGATGAACAACAGCTTGTTCATTCGCTGATTTTTGCTTGTTTACTGAAATAAAGATGCTACAGCAAACAACAGGCAGAAAATAGGGCCAACTCATCTGCGAGTAAGCCAATCCATGGTCAAATAATGACAGGGTTAACCTTGCAAACAAAGAATGACGAATAAGTCGTATTCTGCAATAATAATAGCAGTAGATTTCACACTCCAATTTGAGGTCTCTGGGTCTGGACGATGCTGTTTATTGCAATAATACGTATCGTATGCGCAATATGTCAAAAGCAGCTTTGCTACGAACACACATCATAATTCTGGATGGCTAAATCACACCTATGTGCACTGTATGCCTAGGGATGGCCAAGAAAGAAGCCAATCAGAAAAGCTGTGCAAAGATTGGTGTACGTTTTCATAAAGGGGTACAGAGCAGCAAGCCTAGGCCTACAAAGCGAGAGTAGAATGGTTTGTATATCGGTGAAAAGTAACCAAGAATAAACTCAAAATGGAGAGTATGACAAAGAGAATGAGCGCTTCTTTTCCGATACCGACCAGAGGGATGACGATTTTTGGTACGATCTACATGCCCATCCACTTTTCTACTCGCGGTAGTCATTTATCACACACTCTGCCGACCGCATGGTAAAAACGACCAATACAAATGATGACTAGATGCCAATAGGCAGACCGTGGCGGCAAGCCATAATCCCAACGTCGGCACATTAAGTAAAAATGAACCAATAGGGCGGTTAAATCTCGTTAATTCTGCGTTAATCTTTTAGTTTCTCATAAAATCCAAACAGCGGTTTTAGGTGGTTAATATATCGAAGAATGCTCGTTCACTAATATGCCGGGTCCAAACTATGAAAATACAGAGCGTCTTGCCCATAAGGCACTTTGTTGATTGGAAACATACTTCTTGGCAATTGCGTTTATTTCAATGGCGCTTCGAGCAGTGCCGATGTTGAAACAATACCGCCTAGGGCTTGTCTTTTGTGCTTTAACTTGAGGCAATGACCTCGTAGGGATTTGGTGGGATAATCGAGGCGAGCGTATTGACGCCTTACATCAACTTGAGTAGTAAGGTGGAATTCGAGCCGGCTCTTGGGCGTAACTTGAGACATTTTTTCGGGCTCTCGAGTGTTGGTGCCCCCAAGCGTCTTCGATGCTTGAACCGTTATGTGGCCGCGGCTTTGTATTTGTGCGTCAAAGAGTCCGTGAGTGACAAGCCAAGGCCAGAGCGGTTAAGGCTTAACTTTATTGATTCGATGAAAGGCGCCCATCGATAGTCAAATTGCCTGGGCGGTCGAGTGGGTTCATTTAATGTCATAAGAGCTAAGTATCATTTTATTAATCAAAGCGACATTTTAATACATCTCTGGAGATTTTTTGATTAACCGCATCACGACAACGCTTTCGGCCTCTTCTAGTGTCAGGCTATTCTTGCAGCACTGATGGCTCAATGACATTCATTGCGTAGCTGGAATGAGACATACATAGTTTTTGCTAAAATGGCATGTTCGCCGTAATAATGTGGTTTTTTACTGTATCGGATGGCGGTCCAGAATATTGTTTGCAAGATCCAGTTAACGCAATAACCAGGAACCTAATTGGTTTTCTTTTGGTAAAGTGCAGTAATTGCCATTTCAACAATCAGCTCAGAAGACAGATGGCGCGTATTCGCTTTTGATACAGAAAAGGAATAGAAAAATGTGGCGGTAAAGATAGTGCTTATGGCAAGTAGCTCAAAGTATGACAGGCAAGCACAAGATAGGCATGACCGATTTTGGGCGGCCTTGAAATTTGGCAATGGGCTTTTGACAAGGATCAGAGCACCGGCATTAGAGACAGAAGTCGACCAAAAGTTTTCATAGTGAACGTGGACGTCTCGGGCGCTTGAAATGCTTTCCATGAAAGTCAACAGCGCTAGGTTCATTACCATAATCAAAGCCTAGGACTCGAATAATTGCGGTCTTCTACTGATTCTATGGCGCCTGGAGCACCATAATAGGGTGATGACGCCAGCTGAGCTTGTGCCGCTAGCTTGGTCAAGAGCGTAAAGTCAACAGTTAATCGTTCCATTGCTTTGTGTCAGATGACAGGCGAATAATTCCTATGTGAAGACGCCGGTAAAGGAGGATCTTCTAGAGTCTCTTTAAGCGTCTGTTTAAGCCTATAGACGGAAGCGTCCGAAGTGCTTGGAGAATCTGCTCCTCATCGTCCTTCATTATTGTCTACGGGCTTGGTTTTATTAGTTTGCGGTACTAATGGAGATGTTTTCGGAGCGGTTAGTTGGACCAGAAAACAGCATATTTCCTAATTCTGCGATGTCGTATCGGCGATAAGAACCATTCACTTTTGGGTCGGAATTGACACATGAAGCTTTCTTTTGAGAACTATATGGCTTCTAATATAGTCGTTTACTGTTTGGGTTTGTGAGAGGGTCGCCCGAACTGTGATCGTTTTGGTAATGGCTTTCAAAACGCCGCTAGTTATGTCGTGATACCGCAGCAATATCTAGCATATTGCTATCAGGAAAATAACCTGCAATCGACCTGTGGTGATCCGCTTAAATGCAACAACCCGTAATTTCTTGTTTGGCTGAAGGTCTCGAGACGATTCATTAAATTCCTTGTAAATCAATGGTTAACTGCATAAATAAAAAGCCCCTAACAGGGGCTTTTGTCATTATAGATAAACAGATTTTAAAACCAATACTGTTAAGTGATTTTAGAATTTTGGCTTAAAAACATTTGTTCACGGTTCATGTTCGGTTATCAAAGAATTGATGTGGCTCATTTGCTCAACAATTTCCCTGCGTCCATGAAGACAACAGTCGGCAACGTTTCGCAAAGCACCATTTTTCAAATGTGTTACACATATCAATGGTCATGCTTCTTCCGCTAACTGAACCCTAACATCCAGTATTTCCTTGATCATTGCTGGATCAAGTCTGAAGTAGGTTCATCAAACAACAGATGCAGCTGCATAACAAAGACGGAGCGATCGCCAACACGTGCTGTTGACACCCAGATAACTGACAGGGTATTATTCAGATGCTTGGTGGCGATTTTGGACGCGTTCCAAGTAAGCCATTGCCATTTCTTCAGCTTCTTTTTAAGGTTTTTACGGAACCAAAGTTGGTGTGCTGAGCGTTAGGTTTTCCAGAATCGACAATTGAAATGGTTAAAATGCCTGAAACATCCCAACATCCTTACGATTGCTTCAATGTTTTTCAGATCATTGTTGTTTCATTTCAACACATCACCAGAAATCGAATGCCTTTTTGGTGTTCCTTCTAGACGGTTTGACGCCAACGAATTCATTGTCACTTCCGAGAACCAGAAGGAACACGAAAACAACGATGCGTTGCGCTTTTTTGATGCTGAAGTTAATGTTCTTTTAGTACGTGAAAAATCACCGTACCATTTATTAACATCTTAAACTCGATGATTGCTTCCTTCGCCCTGCCAAGTTGGGGCACGAGCCATAATTTGTTTTATCTGTCATTATAAGCTCAAATTCTTAACTAATTTTCGCTGTGCCATTCTAACTTGCCTCTTTTTTATTACTCATACTGTATCGTGCCTACCAAAGCAAGGCCGCCCAGAAAACAAACCCAGCGAAGGCATACCTTCAATTTGTTGTTCTAACCAGCCTTTGAATCATGTGTTAGCGGCTTGACCCTACCTAGTAAATCAAACATCCCACAATGTAAACGAGGTTGTGTCTTTAAACAAACCAATGAAGGTGTTTACAGTACAGGTATAACCAATTTCAATGCTTGTGGCAAAATCACAAAATCATGGATTGCCAGTAGTTTAATCCATTGAATCGGCAGCTTTCGTATTGACCCTTTGGAATTGGCTTGTAACACCACGAATTACCTCTGCCATGTAAGCGATAGAGGAATAAGGTAATACCGATCAGAACACGTAATAGCTTTGTTTGAAGTTATACTTCAGCCCGGAACAATGGAATATTACTGACGCCATAAACAGATAGTGATCAAGGAACAGCACGACAGTTTCATGAAGCGTACAAATAGACTCGCTATCGGCATGTTTGAATGACGACCAAGCGCCAATCAAAACACTAAAGGACCGAAGCTACAATACCACTACGCCGATGAGTGTGGTTAAGAACAAGCCCCCACAAGAGTTTTCAACGACTTTCTGTTCCAATACACGCAAGCAAAATAGGAATAAGCATAACTGGGTAACTATAATTAAAAATCCAATGGAGAGGAATAGGTTTAATTACCGTTTTTTACAAGCGAAAGTACCAATCAAAACCACCAATAGAATCAATGGCTTAAGTTAATACGCCCGTTTTCTTCCTGTATGGAATGACCATAACATAAACTGTTTCAAAGTACACACCGATGAAGCCAGCATGCTCCCTCCACCGACAGTCTGCTTAAGATGCACCTTCAATGTTTGAGTAAGAATGCCCATTCTATTACCGGTGGACAAGCAAATTACAAAACATAAAGCTGACAAGGTTAAAAATATATTGAGAGGGACGACAATAAGTTTTTTGACGAAACCCATGCACAGAAAACAGAAATTCCACTGGTGTGGAAGGCTTGGGATGGTTAAATTCAATGCCCATGATCCTTCTCCTAAGCGCTCTGTTAACGACATTTTTGTTGTACCATTCATAAATAGAGAAATAGTCAAAACTCATGTAACCGTAAACCAGCATAGCAAAAGACCGATACCTTTCTAACTGTTTGACCTGTTGAATTAGTGGTTCGACCATTACTGACAGCGACTAACTCAGGTACGCAAATAGCGGACCAAAGTGAATAGAGTTCTTTCGCTAAGTTTAGGAATTGGCATAGTAAGTGGGTGGAATAAATAACTTCGTAACAGCTTGAGGTATAAACAATCAAACGTGAGTCCAAGCTGTCTCTTAGCCCTAAATGAGCGGCGCTTCAGTTTGCCCCCAATTTACAGACAAATACCTAGCACGAACGATTTCCCTGCAAATAAAGCACCAGTATAAGTAGACAGTCTACAGCACAGAACACTCTGGCGGAAAGAACCATCCGCCGGTGATTTTAAAAGCGGCTTTTTTTGTGGAAGATCAACTCGATAGGGAAGCCTGATGCAAGCCAACGCTAAAAAGGTAATAACAACGATTGTACCTAAGAAGCCCATAAGCAGAAACCAAAGGCCTGTTTGATCTGACGTTTTCTTCGCCCAAGACGACTAAAGCAATTAGATGCAATATCGACAGTACAACCTGCAAACCTACAAAAAAAACCCAAAAAAAACGGCCCCCCCCCCCCTTTTTTTGGAATAGGGCTTTTTTATTTTTTTTTTGGAAAAAAATTTTTTTTTTGGGGAAAGGAAAATAGAAAAATTCCGCGTTTTACTTTAAGAAAAAATCCGCAAATACTATACTGTTTTTTAGGTGGTGGGCAAGGCTGCAAGAACAGCGACTACCAGAAAAACATTTGTAACATAAGGGAATATTAACGAATCGTTTTCAAACGTATACCGTTTGCCTAAAGCGCCTAAAACCAATTATAGACAAGACAGGCTAAGCCATTACAACACAATTATGGTCGCTAATACGATCCCATTTAAGGAAATATAACCGTATTAAATTGGGCTCAAAAAACGCTCGCCCGTAGTGTAGCCTCAGTGTAATTCAATTAGGTGAATGAGCGGGAAACTCCAGTCTGGTTGGTTTAAAAAATGTGCAAAACCAGTGAATACCTTGGTCAGCTGTTTGCTTGTAAAGTTACTTAATAAGTAATAACTCGAAGACCACCACTGCTAGAAGCACAATTTGAAAGATTAGGCACGAGTGCCAGGCATCATGCACATGCCTTTTATATTGAGTTGTTTATCGCTCATACTTAGTTCAGTGCAATTGAAATGCTCGTCCAGATGTTGTAAGAAGGGGGGAGAAACCCGCGACTCTAGTGTTTTTAGATCCTGGGTAATACCCGAGCGGTAGCTTTTCGTATTAACGTACTGGTGGCGCGTAATAACACCACCGTCAGTCCATAATTTGTTAATCACCACGTGGAAGAACTACTGGTGTAAGGATGTCCAACGTTACGTTCAAACTTCGCCGTAGTTACTACTTCAGCCGATGACGTTGTAACCAAGTCCAGATAGGCCTAGTTGAGCACTCATATCGCCTTCTAGCCACCTAATAAACGCTGATACTGGATCATTTGATTCTTTCTTGATTTTAGCAAACATTCTTCAGAAGTAATGTTCATTTATTCAGCATTCACCTGAAACGAACATTGCCAAGTCACAATATCTTTTCCACTGGTTGTCGCATGAACGCACAACAGACTAGAGGCTCTTTAGAAATATTTCTTCAAAGAATAATGTTTGAGCTGCTGGATCGGCTAACTTAGAAACGGTGAGCCGCTAGACCTGATTTAAATCCGTAGTGAATACGTCACAACGACCTTGAGCGTAACGCTGCAAGTTTCATCTGCTTTGAACAACAACAGGACGTAAGACATTTGTATGTTTACGGAAGAAGTCAGTCATATTCAAATTTCTGTCGTTGTACCTGTTCTGTAACAAACCGTTTGCACATAAAGATCTAGTGCAATGTACCCGCAAGCGCTTTACGAGCATGAAGCCTTGACCGTCTAGAGTTAGACCGCAGTGAATCTGACCTAGAGATGCGTCACGAGTATAAGTCCACGTCGTGTTACGTGTTAGTACGTCGATTTCTGCTGACCTGTAGTGCAGTGAAACGCTCTTATGCTGAAAGAGGTGAATTTTGCCTTTTGAAGCATACGAAGATTGCAGCAGCGGTCTTCCGACAGCGTCAACATCAATACAGACATACCTGTTTGAATCGGCGTTTGAAATCCTGGTACGCCTTAGGCTTACGCCACATTGAACAAAACTTTTTGCTTTTACATCTTCAATAGTAGAATGCGGCTGCACCAGCGCTGATAGTGTACGGCGATGGCTGCAGTAGACAGTAGTTTACCAACATTCGATTTCATTATATTGAGCTCCCAGGGTTTTTATAGATTTGTTATCTTTGCTGAACTTTTGATACCAGATCTTAAGAATGTTATAATCAAATAAGCAAAGTAGTGCCAACATTAATTATTCTGTTGGTTTTGGAAATCTGTAGATGATTCTCTACAAAGGTCTCACATTCCCCTATAGAATTACTCTTTGGAGGCGTAATCAAGGATAAAATATCAGCAAGGAGGTGTTCCATACTCATTTTTTGCACTTTCGTTGATTAAAGCGTAATTTTATATTTTTTGTGAAGATATACGATTTTTTCAAGCGCGGGGACAAGGGCTGTAGCCTATTCTGAATAAGAGTTTGTGTCAAGTAGTGGGGCATTAATGACGTGGCGTGTTCTATTTGTTTTTCGAAAATATTTTTTTCGCAACATTTTTGGTCTTTTTTTGTCACCTGTCAAATACCCGTATTAATTATTGAATAAGCACTTTCATACTTCGGATAACCTGCAGGATGATTAAACATCAATGAATCAAATGTATAGGAGATCCACATCAGATGGATATCATCAAACCGCTCGATGCTAGATAAAAAAAATTCTAAGTGAACTGCCAGATTAATGGTGCTTATCAGAATGTTGAATTGGCGAGTCGAGTAGGATAAGTGCCACTCCTTGCTTAGAGCGAGTGCGTCGTTTAGAGCGTAATGGTTATATTACAGGCTACTTGCTTTATGTATAATTCCAAAGAAAGTGGACGCGGATTACTTTTTTTGTCGAATTCGTCTTGAAGACAACGTCACTGAAGGTTTTTTAAATGAATTTAAAACGGCCGTTTCAATCAGAAATTCCAGAAATTTTAGAGTGTCATCTCATTGCTGGGGATTTCGAATACCCTTCTAAAAGCACGGTGTCTCCAATATGGATACGTTCGTTTTTTGCTATTAGAGAACTTTATTTAACTCTGCCGCAAATGTTCGAGAGTCTTCGAACTATGTTCGGCAATGGAAAAAGCTAAAAAACACCAAGGTCGTTAATAAATTCCTTAGGTAATTAACGAATGGGTGTATCGAAATAACGTATTTATTAGCTTGTTAACTCGGCGATTATTTTTTGTTTAATCATGGCGGGCCCATTCTTTGGACATGAGTACGGCCTTTTCTGAACGAAAGGCTGCTCTGCTGACCCAATTTTTCGAGTAATTTTTCGCACACCCTTTCACTTTAAATCTTTCACTTTTGAATTTATTGATGGCGCGATACACATCGACGTCAACCCAATGACGTTTTTTTTTTACAACTTTCTTGCGTTGTAAGGTACTTTGGGATGGCGTCCACGCTTTCTTTTTACTTTCTTCATTCAACATTCAATTGTCGGTTCAAAAAGCCGGAAAGTGGCTTGTACATGATAAATGCGTGTCGAAATGGCAGAATTGCACAGTGTGTAATTACGCGTCCTTCGCTTGAGGTTGCAGTGCTAAGTGCCAAGTTCCAGTAATTGGCTGTTGAATAATAGGTCATAGCGACAATCCGTAATAAGTTTTGTCCTTATTATTTCGCCAATGGTGGTGGACGCTAAACGAAAGCTGTCTGACGCTTGTCGACGTCCTAGAAAGGCGCACATGTTGAAGGCGTAAAGTGCCATTAGATTGTCTTCGGTTCTCTCGTTACCATACCCTGAATGAAAGAATGACACGTATCATTTTCGATCTATACCACAGTTTTGGCAGGGTTAGGCTCGAATCTTGAGTGCGTGATTTAAAATAGTCATGTCAGTTCCTTTTCTAGCGAACAAGTTAAGTAAGAGAAATATAGATTCTTTTAAGGCTAAGTGACATTCTGATCAATTTGCTCATCACAAGTAAATACAATGTCTCATTAGATGATAGTCATCATGAGGTGTTTTAGACGTTTTAAGTATTGACGGTGGTTAGGTTAACCATCGTAGAAAGCAGCGGTGAAATCGGTTGGATAACGGTTATGCAGAAGTGCAGCGCTTTTTGAACGTCATAAGTTAAGATTTTTTATTCGCGTTAAATCCGCTACTTTAAATTCAAAGGCCTTGTTTGCCCTGGTGCAAGTAATTCACTGGCCACGTAATCAGGTCTTTTTCTGCTATTTTGAAACTCGCGTTTCTCTCATGGGTAAAGTCCGTTTCTTTACCTTGTTGTCCCCCTAAAGAGCGCCTTTATTAAAAGCAGTACAAGTGAATTGCGCGCCCGTCTCGACCAACACGACCATGCGCAGCTGATGAAGCTGTGCAGCCCGAGTCTCTCAGGATTTTCAATTACCATTAAACTGGAATTTGGACATCCACTCAACTTCGATCAACGGTTGTTGGCCGACTAAAACGCTGAATGTCACGCCTTAAATTTTGCTCATGATGGTCGCTTTTTTCTTGTGACTAGTCGAACCATCGCACCAATTCCAATTGGGGGGGGGGGGGTAAATTGCCAAGCTTGTTTCTGTTAATAAAGATAGCGGTGTCTTCTGCGGCTTGGCTGCAGCGCTTCTTAGACTCTTCATCAGAGTGTACAAACCCCAATACGCTTGCTTGCCTTCTTCGCAGCCACCTTGTCACTCGACAATGACTTCTTGCCGGCAGATGATCGATACGAACAATGGTATTTTGACGGGGGTTCGACCTGGTGGCAGTTCATCAATGATTGAGCAATCTAAATCCATAAGCGACATTGCCAAGTACGAAGAATGGGTGTCGCCGTCAATTGATCAAATTGGTGTGGCTGAAACCGTGCTTCATGCCTTTTCATCTACGTAAAGCATACGCTGGTGAACCCGAAGCGGTGCTGCTCATACGATGATGGCCAGTGCTAAGCGATCAAAATCGACCGAGTCGTTGAAACAAGGCATGAGTTCCAACCAACAAGTTTGAGCCGCGCCAGAAGCAATATTCAGACGCGCTCTTTTTCTGAATCTTGCTTTAAGCTTAAACCCGGTCATCAATGCGAACTTTAAGACCAAGAGGCTAAACACTGAGTGAAATTAATGTAGTGTTGTTTCGGCAAGAATTTCCGTTTGGCTGCATTACATGGCGACTTGATACCACCTGTACCACAGAGGCATCAAGCTAGTGCAGCAACGAGTGTTTTTGCCTGAGCACGTCACCTTGCACTAACGCAGCATAGGGTGGCGCATCTTTAGTCGTTTAAGAATTTCTTGAAAAGACAACGCTGCTGGGCGTTTGGTTGCGGAAAAAGGCAACTGCTGCAAGAATCGATGCTTAATTCAACGCGGCGCTTTTCTTGTACTTGAATGCGCCACATCTTGCTTTGCTTCAACTCGCTTGCTGATCAGGGACAGCTGAATGTCCATGAGCTCTTCACGAGAGAACGATATTGGTGCGGGATGACTTCCTGATCTCATGCGTTTAGTAATCGCGTCTCGTGATGGAATGATGGTGAAATTGATGGCATACAAGCGGCGGTAAAGGCTTGAACTGCTCAGTATTTTCGTCAGGTAGCTCACTCTTGTAGGTTTTAAGGGTTAAGCGGTTCTAATACGCTTGCTCACAAAGTTGACGGATCTTAGTTTTTGCGGTCAGCCCCTTCGTAACGGATAAAATTGGCGTAAGCTGCGCCACTCTTTTTGTTCCTCGTCAATCCAAATGACCTTGTCTTCAGGGTGATATATTTTCAAACCCTGAAATGCCTCGCGATCTCACCAAAACAACGCACGCGCTTCCGGGTTTAATTGTTTTTTTTGTGCGGCAGAGAATGGAAAACGCAAACATAATGTGCCGGTATGATCTTTTGATTCGACCAGGAAAGCTCCGGACGTTTGCCATCTTTAATTTCGCTGCCGTGACTTGCCCTTCAATGCGGCTTCGTCCGCCAAAGTGGAAGTTGGCCTATTGGCAGAACTCGCGTTTTCTTGGATTAGCGAATAGCAATGAAACAGTAGGTCTTGTACTGTGTTCAATGGAGCTTAGCCCAGCTTTTCAGCATCGCAATCGCCAACGCCTTTAGGGTCCACGAACATCTTGAGTATCTAAATCCGTCGATCATACTGGTGCTCTATAGATTTAGATGCTTACACGCGTCACGAATTGATTGGTCTAACGGCTTTCAATGGGTTTAGGTCGAGGAAAACTGACTCGCCCAAGCTAACGACACAGTCGGTTTTTTGGTGCAGGTGCCGTAAAGGGACGTATTCCAGAAGATCTGTGGATTGATTATTCGTCACCCGCTGATTTTGGTACATGCGTTACGCTAAACCAGAAGCCACATGTAGCGAATGGTTTCTAATGAGCTGGGCCATTAAGATGGTGCGACATCAACCAAACCGCACTCTCTGTAAGCAAAGGGGCCAAGCCTTCCAATACTTGTTCATCTCGTAACAGCAGTGACCTTGCCTGTAATAAAAGATTGTCGGTAGAAAGTTGGTCCGTTTTTATAGCTTTCAAGCTTGGTCCCAGGGTGATTTTTTTGGCATCAGCACCCAAACTCTCTTCGTAAATTTGGTTGCGGTCCACCAATCGGTTTTCCCGAAAAGGCCAGTGCTCAATTAATAGGCGTAGTTTCGCTCGTTTACGTTGTTTAGGTCGTAAGTTTTTCCTGTGAAAGATCTTCCTCAATGATCAATGGATCCCCAGGGGCCATCTTATTTAAGATGGAATCATAAAGGGAACACATTACGGTGCAATAGTGAAATAGCCCCGACTTTGCGGGGGCCTTTTTTAATTGATTTTTACCGGAGTTTGCTAGCTCTTTTATCCTGCTTGCTTGAGCCTAGAAAACGCTTGGCTTGCGTAATAATTTGCTCAGCCAAGTGGTGTGATATAAACCAGAACTTTTTACTTGCGTTTCAAAGAAAATTCGGGGGTGCCGAGTTTTCTTTCCTAGCTTTTTAACCGCGACAACTTAAGATGTTGGCTGTGTAACATAGCAAGCGATTCTGCAGCACGGCCAACTGTTTTTCATATGCCAGCATTAGCAATGTATTTCAATTCCGTTTAATGTCATATGCGCACCATTGTACCTATGGCTGATTCTTGTTTAATAACTATGATAATACTATTTGATAATAGTATACTCGTTCTTTTTGATTGCTGAGGATTTCTTTTTTTAGGCCGCTTTATCAAGGCTCGAAGATCACGTTAAGTTCAAATCGAGAATTTGGAGGAAGTAAATGGCAAGATACTGGATCGCGGGTTGTGTGATTTAGGCTCAAGGTTGCAACGAACTTAGTGGGCCAAGGCATAAGCGATCACAGGCAATACGGTCGACGAAACATGAAACTTTCCTGATCGGTGGTGAAAAGGAATAGAAACGCGGTGATCTTGTGACTAATGAGTTGATGAGGCGCTGCCAGACGCGCGATCTCTTTTTTTGGATCATGACAGCCAAGGGTCGTCACGAAAGCGGCTTATCGGCAGCTGCTTACTTTGATACGGCGCAGGTATTGATTCGTCGATACAAAACATGCCAGCCGCTAAGGTATTTTTTCGTTTCATCACAGTGTGTAAGGAACAAGCAAGGGTGAATGGATAGATGAAACCAACACCACACAACCTGAGTCGGCCACCGCTAATATTTTACTTGAAACGGAGCATGGCTGCTGGCTGCCGTTTCCCAGCCGTGGCGGTACGTTGTTCTGGCATTTATGGTGCCGGACGCTTTAAGATTGTTAGAAAAAGTACTGAGTGGTGAAAATTGGCAAGCGAACAGCTGGACCAATCGGAGTGCATCGAGACGAACGTTGTATCGCTCTCGTGTTACTGGCACGTGGCACTGGCGCACGGGCACTGATGATAAAACAATTTGCCTCAACAGGTGAATTGTGACCGACCAGACACCGGTTTCCATGTGGGAGAAGTAAAACTTTTGGTTTGCCCTGCTTGGCGCAAAAAATAAGCGGTGAGCGACAGCGGTTCAATTTAACTACTGCAACGTCAGGAAAACCGCATTCAACGGCCAACTATCTGCTTTCGCAAGGCTGGAACGCTGCGTTATTCCAAGTTATGTCGTTGGGCTATCGAAGGCTTTATTAGCTGAATTTAAGTCATAAAAGCGGTTCTTGTTCTCTTTTCTAAGCACTACTATGTTTTTAAGCGCAAGATTTTTTAAGTGCAAGATGCACAGCATAAAAAAAGAGGCCGAGGCCTTCTTTTTGTTTTTATTGCTTTATTTTCTGTGGGTTTTGAGGCGTTTTAGTCTTCTAACACCATGATGCTTCAAATTTCTACCCTGAACGACTTTGCATGGCGCGAACCGCATCGCGGCACGAAGAGGGTAAGGCTGTTTTAACGATTGAGTCATGACTTTCGTTTACGGTGGCGAAGTTACAAGTCCAGTCATGAAATATTGATTTTCAACGACATTTTCTAAAGAGCATCCAGCGCTTCGCGACTGCTTGTAGGTTTTAAAGACCTGCGTCGTTTGGCTAAACGATGTCTTCACGTGATACTTCCATCGTTTCAGGAAACAAAAGGAATTTGGCCGATAAGTACAACCGTATTGCACCTGCGAACGCTTGTGAGTATGGGCCACTAGCAGCTGGTGCGTTTTCTGTATTGAATTACTTGTTTTGACATAATGAGCATCCTTTTTGAAAAAGTGGTAATAAGGGTGAATTAAGGCAGGTTAGCGCCCTAGCATGGTTCGCGCGATCTTTTTCCACACAGGAACCGCTTTTTATGCGACGCAATGAACATCGCTAAACAATGCGTACTGAGATGGTGATACTTAATCGTAAGCGACTGACTTGACCTCGTTCATTAATATCGAGGTTCGATACTTGGAAGTTCTGTATCATAATAGATGCTGGCAATTTTTGCTACGGCGCTCGGTCGTCGTTGATTGTAAGTAACCGGATGAGGCTTAATGTGTATCTCTTCTTCAATGTCTTACTCCATGCCATATGAATAAATCGCTCAGGATTGGAATAGATGAAATCTTGAAACGTTAGGGGCAATTAAGGTGATGTAATGACGATGCCTTTAATCCCCCTGAACATAGCCAAACAATCGGGTCGCCAGGTTATGAGCACACATTTGGCCATATGGAAATTTAGCAGCCTTCAGACATTGACCTTGAAGGAACTTGGTGACACTAAGGTGTCTTCATCAATGTTTGGAACAGTTCTCTGGCACTAGGTAACCCAACATAACGACCTTGCCTATCGACTCTAGAATAATCGTCCATTGCAGCGAGTTTGGGTGGTTTTCTAATACTTGTGTATTTTGTGCAGTGTCAACTTCATCATGTTGGTTTTAAACGCGTTTTAAAGAGCGTGTTAACAGACGATGGCTAAGAAAATGGCATTTTCGCTGTTGTTCTGTCTTTTAAAGTAATGACGAGACATTAGTGCGTGCTTTACCCGTAATGGCAAAACTCTACGCAAGCCACGTTCGGTGAGCATTCTTCGAAAGTAATGATCTCGGACGGTCTGACCGCTTTCTAATTGCGTATTTAGACGTTGGCAGTCGGCGTTTAATGCGACAT
>Ga0163217_1014372_pt1 | contig 19523 bp, 24 predicted proteins | sample SynspAceP_FD_185933 | JGI IMG/M metagenome (GOLD analysis project Ga0163217, IMG submission 185933) | Saline lake microbial communities from Ace Lake in Antarctica - Synechococcus sp. Ace-P (PacBio error correction) | ecosystem: Environmental > Aquatic > Non-marine Saline and Alkaline > Saline ...
AAATGGGAGCAGGCCCGGGGGAAAAAGGGGAGGAAATTTTGGGGCCCGCCTTTTAAATGGCCAAAGGCCCCGTTTTACTGGGCAAAAGAAACCCGGGTCCCCCAACGGTTCTGGCGCCAACGGTTTTCAAACGGTTTTGTTAGGAAAATGCCATCGAAAGGGGAGGCGGGAAACGTTCTAACCCGCGGCCCTGTTTCCGGAGGAAAATGATGGGGTGGGTGAATCTGGGCAAATCCGCGCTTTGCCCTGAAAAACTGTCACCCTGTCCGAATAATTCTCCGCGGCAAAGGGGATGGATAAAATGCAGATGCACGAGCCCCCCCGTTGTGGCGGGGGGAGGCCAGACTTTGGTGCGCCCCAGGGCCAATGCGCTGCAACCAACCTGGCAAAACGGTAGATCAAATCAAAGTGACGCGTTTGCCGCAGGGGGCGGGGTCAATCCCCGGCCATACGCCGCTTGGCAGCTTTGGCCCGAATTGGAAAATGGGATTTTGGATCGGTTCAATCCGCCGCCGAGATTTGTGGCCCAGAATCAAAGACCGAAGAGCAATGGCGGGAGCAGGGCTCCTTTGCAGAGCTGCACGAGCATTAACGCCGAAGACGGGTTGGTCGGTTGGGGGGTGAGCATATCCGGGCGAAGGGGCCGCGAGCCCCGCCCCCGGGCAAGTCATAGGAAATCTTTGGCGCGCTGAGCCAAAGGCCTGGATTTGAAAAAACGGCCTGCGAGCCTGCCCTAGCGGGGGTAATTCGCGCTCCACAAAAGCAAGAGGCCGCGCAGGACTTTTGCGCGGACACCCTTTGTCGTTCTGGTCCGGTAAAAATTAAGTCCTTGATTAACTACAGCCCAATTGCCAGCTATTCGGCCACCATTGGGCGGGTGTCTCGACGACCTTTTCCGCGCGGATTATCCGATCGTGTGCAGCGCAGGTTTTCGCGAGCAAGCAAATATTCGGTGGCGTTTGCGTGAGCCGTGACCTTTTGCAGCGTACCCGGCCCCGCCAGAGCAGCTGAGCTCGCCCCCCGCTTTGACCGGGGTCAGAAACCGCAGCTTGTTCATGGCGGCAGTAGTGATGCCCATCCCTTGTTTCCGGGCATTCATGTTTTAAAGCAATCTCATAGGCCAAAAGCGGCTGGCGGAGCGACAGGTCAGGAAACCCGTGCGCGATGGTCCCGCCAAAGGAGCCGTCTTTTCCGGCGGCGCGGGCGTTTCGGGGAGTCCGAATGTGGGAATCGCAACCCACTTGCATAGTGCGTGGGTGAGTTTTCTGGCGAAATTGGTCGAATCAATCTTCTTGATCCACCGTAAGATCGCAAATTCCAGAAGCACACCGACCACATCGTCCCGAACTCAAGCGTTCACTACTGGGTCAAATCGCCTCTTTCAGTGCAGACAATGGGTAACTGCCTTCCTTCAGGATGGGCTCAGCGGCAACACGCACCAGCGCTTGCCTTTTGTTTTCAAACCGGCCAGAACAAGACCGATCCAACGGCTTGTGGCGCGTTTTCCAGTCCGTCGATGATATCAGGTACCTTGATCTGGCCAACGCCTTCACCCAAGTCTGCCAACGCCCCGCAGCGCCTTGGCGTCGTTCTCTCTAGATGGCTCCAGTCCATCACGTGAACCCCCCATGCGCAGACGCTTGTACCACGACCAAGACCGCAGGTTGTCGCGGGCCGGTGGGGAGTTTCCGTGTAGTACTGACTGACGGCACCTCGAGCAGCACTTACCAGAACTAGCGGCCCTTTTTTTTCGGTTCATCGCAAACAACGCCCGCCTCGGAGCACAGGTGCCACCACACCGTTGTGATACCACGTTCCCATCGGGGCGCGGCGCGCAGGGCCTTGGCTGCCAGGCGCGGCGGTTAAGTCGATGCAGCGCGTCAAAGCCCAATTCTTCGCCGTCACCCATCTTGCATTTTAGGCCGCCCCACTCGGCCCGATGCCACGGACCCGACAGCCAAGCGCACCCCCTTGGCGATCTGGACGACATTAGCCGCCGACCCGACCCCCGCCGCAGCCGGACACTCAAGCAACGGTTTCACACCGCGACCAGGTTGCCCCGACCGGAGAATCCAGCCATCTACTACGGTCAGAGGCCAGCGGTGTTTGCGCCGCGAGCTGCCGTAAACAGAACATCAGGGTTTCGACAGTTGCCGGCCTATTGGGCAGTTTCCTCGCACTTTCCGCGCACATCCAGCAGCGACAAAAGGTCGACCAAGCGCCTCGGACGCGACGATATGCCCACGCCAGACACGGTCGCTGTTTCGCCTTTTCGAGCGAGCTTCGCAGATCGGCATAGGAAAGGCAATGGCGGTCGCCGCGTTACAAGCGGCGCGGTAAGGGTGGCCCCACTTCATAGACCACGACCGGTTGGCCCGCGTCGATGGACAATCAGGATCACCTTAGCAGCAACCTGCCCGTCACCCGCCACGGGCATATCGGGTGTGGGTTACTGTTTTTGAAAATGCTCAGCCTGTCAGCGAACTCGCTGGGCAGCTCTCGGGCGAAACATTTTTGTGTGCTTGGTCATATTTTGATTTGTCCACCTCTTGATTACTGAACATCCAAAGACGACTTTGGCCGCCTGCACCTTTGCGGTCTGACCATCAGGTTCAGCGCGTCGGCGGCTTTCTCACACGAGGAAGCCGGGCGCGCAGATGCGCGGTTTGAACTGCACGCCGTCAGCATACATGCGGAACAGATCGGTCCATGAATTTTTTCGGCATGTTACCTTGAGGGTTCAACGTGCCGCGTATGCGGCGCCCAGAAAACACACCACTGATCTTGCGAGCCTTTCAAGCAACGTCAGGTTTTCAGTGGGATTTCTGGGGACTGCCAGCGGGGGAAAGCCTACGACCAAGATTAGCGAGCCTGGTGTCCAGGCCAGCGCGCCGCCAGCGGGTTCTTGCGATACCGCGCGGCCAGACGGCCGGTCATAGACCACAATCGAGGGCGCTGAGACCACGGAACAAGCTTTCTTGATCTCGTCCGAAGAAAAGGCTTTTTGCGTGGCGCGGTCGTCGCATGTCGCGGCTCGTAGAAGACGGAGAGAAATTCATCGGCGCCTAAATCACGACAGAAACTGCGCTTTTTCTTCGACCGAATACCAGCGGCGGAATGACCCGCACGCCCGAAGCTTTTGGCCAGTTCCGATCAGCTGGGAGCACCGACATTCACGCCCGCCGCAGCGCCCATGATCCCAGCAAAGATTAGCCGGGCTGGGATTTCGGCCCGGTTTTTTTAGGGCGTGATGTGAGGGTCCCAGTATCAAAAGCAGACATGACGCTTCGTCATCTGGCATCAGCGGTCTGGGATATTCATGCCCGCTTCCGCGTCAACAATGATTCCTTCCAAAGCGCCGCACGTTCTTGACCGTACCCCGACTAAACGTTGGAACGCCCTCTCCCACGGCGTCCCATCGCCGGACTTCACCAACTGGGGCAAGGCGTTGCGGCTTCATCTGGTAAAGATCCTTGTAATCGGGTCGGGAGTTTCCAGCCACCGCCGCACGCACCACGGATTCCGGACCTGCCCCCTTTCTTGGGGTTCGGGCTGTGGCAGCTCGGTAGTTCCAGTGTTTCGGGGCCGCGGGGGCAAGTGCCTAAGCATGGCTTTCAATCGTCTTTCCTCTCTAGAATTTGCAAAAGCAGAGTACCCAAAACTGTCTTTGTCAATCGAATTCGAAAATGCAATTTTGCAGTGCGGAATTGGACGTTCAAAACCGAGGCGGGAGCGGATAGATCACGTCCGAACAGGAACTGAGGGTTTCCCGAGGCGCGGGATTGCGCGTTTGGACTTGAGGCAAACTGCCCATGCCGAAATCGCGGCGGTGAGCCGAGTGAGGAGCAGTCATTATGCTGGGGTGGCAAGAATTTTGAGTTCGAACTCCGGACGCGCATGCGGCGTCTATTATAGAAGCTAGACGGCGCCGCCGTCCCAAGGGCTTATAACAACACCAAACACACACACCACATGGCCCGTTGAGGTCGGGGGGCGGGGATGAACCGCGCCGCAAGAAAAGATTTTCCAAGAAAAGAGTGGCACAAGAGAAAATCGAGGCGCGCACACCCGTTGCACAAGACTTTGGTGTATCTGGATGCTTGGGCCCGCCTTGGCTGCACTTTGGGCACGCATGAGCAGAAATGCATTATTTGCGCCGATCGCACGTGGTGAAGTCCGCTGGTGTCAGGGCTATATCCGAGCCGGGCGCCGAGGTCCGATTCTGGCAGTGTCCAGACCAAGGGCGGGGGGGCGTTAGGCTGGTGAAACTGGCCAGAAAATCTGGACCTACTATGCCGACAAAGCCGACTGGGATTTTTGCGGCTTGATCCGCACCTGGCCACGGAGTGATGCCATCCAAGCATAACGGCATTTCTTTCTAGCTGATCGACAGGGAAGAACGACGGCGTCGAAACCCGCCGATCAAGTTGATTCCGGTGCGTCAGGTGTCTGCCGCAAGTTACATTTATTCAATAGAGAGATACAGAGTTGCCTAGACACAGAGACGGAGATGATCATTTTGCGAGAGGAGGGTTTTGGGTTTTTTTGACCAAAATACCTGCTAGACCCACGAGCGCGAGATGAATCTCGGCGGGGCAAGGGCTGTCGGCGTTCGCCGCACATTTATGACGTGCGGTGCATACACACACGAGGAAGCCGAAATCTTTCCGGAGGGGCAAGAGATGGACACCGTGCTGCGCGCTGACGCGATGCAGCTGCGAGGAGTGTGATCGCGCGTCAGCCATTGGGCTCAGCTTGAACGCTACAAAGACAGCAGGCACTGGGAGTAGAGAATGCCGTCCCGCGATGCTGAAATACCATGGGCACAGAGCTGAAACATGCGCGCCAGTGACGAGGCCGCAGGCGGCAGCGAATGGGCGCCTGGAATGGGACGGGACCGTTGGGCAACCGTCGCGGCGCGACTGGCTGCGCACAAAAGGCCAATTCCCAATCGAAGGCGGCACAAGCGAGGTAAATGCTGCACTTCTCACACGCACGCGTCGCTTGGGCTTCCAGAGGGTAAGATCATGGGAGTATTGTACAGAAGAACGAAACCATGCTGGTCGTGCAGCGCGCGGGTTTCCTTGATAAACTCCGCCGGCCGTCAAAGCATCTCCGCGACCTGCGTGATGCGTGGCGAAAACGCAATACGCCAAGAAATGTGGAAAGACGATGGCCGGCGATGGAATGGGCGTGGTGCTGGTTCCTGAAAGCGCAGGTGGTGTCCGATATGGGCCATGGCTGCTGCGCGGGTATTTCTTGGCGCAAGAAAATGGCAAGACGCTGGCCGTTAGCCCCTTGCCTAATTCGGACAGCGGTGATCGCCGAGCAACAGCCCTGGCGCAACGATTCACGGGCGCGCGCCGAAGCTGCACATCGCGGCAAAGATGGTGCCAGCGTGACGCGACTTATGCGCTCGGCGGTGTGAGACATTCGAAGTTCGCCCAAACCCAACCGCGGGATGGTTGCCAACTCCGAAGGCAACGTTTTCCGGCCCTGACGGGCAAGAAGACCCTTTGTCCCGTGGATGGTGCTTTGTCAGACCGTTTGCTGCCGTGCTCTGGCCAAGACCCGACAATGGTCTGACCCTGTTCGACATTCCCCGCAGACCGTGCGAAGGCATCACGCGCAATGCGCAAAAACTGATCGAGCCGCAAGCGACTCGGCGCGGATCGACTTCGAACAATGTCGAGCGAACCGGGCCATGATGTGCTGGAGTCTCACGGTCGACCGAACGCCATGACCGTGCTCAAACCGCGATTCGAGGCAGGACAAGCCGCAACTGTTGCCGCGAAGGATGGCCGGCGTCCGCTGCGGGGGCGTTCGGGTGAGACCGTTGGTTATTGAAAGAGCGCAAACTTCGGCACATTGATCGGCACTTCCCAACCTTGCAACAATCTCGCGCCGCCACCCTGTGGTGCGCAGATCGAGGTCACCGCCCTCTTGCCGTGCCTGCACGCGGGCGCGCAAGCCTGGACGAAGAATCGACAATAGCCGGAGCCGATGGCTGTATCGCTTGCCAAGAGGGCCCGCGCGACATCGACGGCCAAGCTGGCGTGATCGATAGGGGTAACAGATGCCACGGCGGATCGGCATGAAACCGATGCTTTCGAATCGGATTTTACATGAAGCGCGCCCGCGTCGGCGCCGAATGGCTGGGGGGACTAGCCGGCCTATCTACGACGCCAACGACACAAGCACGACGAGGATGTCTAAGGTCAGATGGATTAATCAGTTGACACTTTTTCAGAGGCTGTCGAGGGCAAAAACCACTAGCGCTGAGTCACAGCGGGAGCGACCGGGATTGGCCGGATGGAGCCGAGGCGGGCTTGGTGCGTCGCCGACTTTGCCCGCGGGTGCTGTATTCGCGCGCCCAGCCCGCAGGGAAGCCTGAGCGAACGCGTGCAAGAGCAGAGTAAGGAACGCCGCGGGGCCTCTGTGCGGCAGCGCGAGCGGGGTTCGCGGTTGTTGTTTTGTTAGCACCAGAAGAAGGTGTCGAGCTGAATGGTTGCAGCCGTGAAAGGAACGACGCGAGGCCTGTAGGTTTTGGAATGAACCCGTATCACTTTGGGGCGCACCCTTTGCGGTGACTTTCCGTTCAAAGCCTGGGGCAAAGGTCCATGGGACGTGAAAGTCGCGGGCCTGTTTGATCTGACGCAAAAAGCTTGGCTGCCCACTGCTCAAGGTGAACACGCGACGAATATCGAAGGTTTATGCTCGGCGCGGTTTGTGAATCGTCGGTTTCTGTCATGGGCGAATCGCTGAGATGGTCCGACGAGCGCCTTACCAGCTACTCCCCTCGAAAAGCCGCGGTGATTCCCAACCTGAGCAAGAATCCTTGCCCAAGGACTGGCGGCGATGGAAATCACAGGTTAATTGCGCTGGGCACCGGGACCGTTCGTGTCAGCGACATGACAGCTTTTATGGCGACCCATGACGAAGTCAGATCGCGCAGCAAAGGTAGGGCTTGACACGTGCCACTTGGCACGACCGAGAGACCCGATAACCGCCGCGATAGTCGGGCGGGCTGGCTATAGAGGCCCTATATCACGGGTCCGTGGTGCCTGTAAGGCCGGCGGCATCAATGTGATGGAGGCGGGCCGAACTCTTTGAACAGCACTGCCCTAAGGGGCGATATAGAATTCGTTTTGCAATCGCGTGGCCCATTGTACCGCCGGCGCGGGACGGGTCTGGCGCCACAGACCATCGCGCTTGGTTTGGCAGCGCGTGTGCACGTGTCATGGTCAGATCTGTATCTGGTGATGACAACCGATCGGCAGGGGCAGTCCCTCACGGCTGAGCAGAAGCGGTTGCGACAGAATCGCCGCGACGCGGGACGCGAAGCGATGGCCCATGGCTGTGATGCTTGTCGGACGAAGCCGGGCGGTCAAGGATATGCTCACAGGTCATGGAACGCCTGGGCCCCGAGCGTCGACCATTGTGGTGACAACGCAGGCATCACTGCGGGACAAGACGTTCTCGATAAAATGGAGATGTCTGATTTCCGCAAGGATCGTCGACGTCCATTTTGATAGGGTCGGCGAATGTCACCCACGCCTGCCTGGCGCGATCATGCCGCCAACAAAAATACGTAGGCGCATCGTGCTGACATCCTCAGGCGTCGGGGCTTATGGGCAACTTTGGTCCAGTCCAAACTACTGGCGCGGCCAAAGCGGCGAATGATGGGCGCTGATGAACATGCTTGCCACCTTGAAGAGGGCGCGCGCGACAATATCCGCGTCACACGCCTGGCTTATGCCTTCACCGCGGCCAAACACGGAATGACCGCCGATTCTGGCTGCCCGAACAGGCGCAGGCATTGCTGGCCCCCGAAACCCATCACCCCCGGGCTGCTGGGTACCTGGTTCCCAGCCGAAGGATGGTCCCCAGCCGAGGACTCCTTCGGCGCAGGGGCCAAGGCCGGTTTCGCATTCAAACCCCAAGTTCTCCGCATGTTACGAAACGGAAGGCGGTGAGCCTGTTGACCGGCGACGAAATACCCCTGAAAGTTGTCGCATCCGCTTCCGATCAAAAAATCACTCGGACGAGACAGGCCAGCAAGAAGCTGAACCCGTGCCTTTAGCTCAAACCAAAGAAATAACGGCTCTCAATGCAGCGCAAAGCCCAAGGTTCTTGATCTGGTTGGGGCTAACAGACGAAATTTCGAAAGGGAGATTCACCAATGCGTGACGCGTAATCGTATCCACAGCCCGTACCCCGTTGAGCAAAGCCTATCGCGGTGCGTTCAACGCAACCACTTATCCACGCACAGGCGCTTGCCGCCGCCATGCCATCGGGAGCACGTTTGTGTGTTCTTGTGAAGCGGGCCGGGCCTGACGGCCTCGGAAATCTCGTGAACTGCCGTGTTCGGCTTCAGCATTGCAGCAGGGCATCAGGCGGGGCAACATGTGCCGCGTCAGGCACGCCCATTCGCGCGGGTCTGCCGGTGGACCGTTGCAGGCATGTCCGCTGGATTCCGTCAAGTGGTGCCTCGGGCATGATGGCAATTGCCAACGCGCAGCCAAGCAGGTTAATCACACGACGGCATGGATATTGTCATCGGCGGCGGTGTCGACAGCATTTCCAATGGTGGCAGACAGCAGAAATGCCGCGTCAGTGCGGATCCCATGCTTAAAGCAGAACAAAGCCCGAAATCTAATATGACCATCGTGGAAAAACAGCTGAAAAAACCGTGCCGAGCCGCTAATAACGTCAGCCGCGAAGCGCAAGACGAATACGCGGGCGCGCAGCAGAGCTGACGCAACAAGCGCAACAGGCCCGGCCGTTTTGACGACGAAGATCTGTCGCAATGACCACTACCATGATGGTTCAGGACAAAGCTGGACCAAAAGAAGATTGTCCAAGCACGAAGTTAACGTTGCGAAAAAGATGAAGGGCAACGCCCTGGTGAGGGACCGCACGGGCCGCTAACGGAAAGCCTTGCGGTCTTGGCCGTTGTTCAAAACGGCACCACCTGCCCGAGGCAAATTCATCACCGCGGTAACGCCCCTCGGCAGCTTCTCCGATGGTGCATACTGCCGCGTGGTCATGGAGCCAAGGAAGCCGAAGCGCACCGCTTGTGTCTTCAGCACTGGGCCGCTACGTTGAGGCGTGATGGCCGCAAGGCTGCACGAGCCCCGACGAAATGGCGGCATGGCGGACCGAATCATTGCCGTGCCGAAAACTTCTTTGAAGCACATGGCTGAAAGATCGAAAGACAATTCGGTCTGTGGGAATTGAACGAAAGCCTTCGCCCTGCCCAGGTTTATGCGGCCTCGCGCGATCAACTGGGCATGCCCGGACGAGATGTTGACGTGGACGGCGGCGCGAATTCGATCGGTCAATCCTAACGGAGGCATTGTCGGGCCGCCGCGCATGGTTTGGCACAGCGCTGATCGACAGGCAAGCGTCGCGGTGCCAAATACGAGTTGCTGCACCATGTGTGTCGGTGGCGGCTATGGGCGCTGGCTGGCCTCTTCGAGAGGTTTCTGTAAACCCTATGGGAGAGCTACTCGGTGCATAGCGTCACGGTCAGGCGTCCTTTGGCTGACAACTACGACAGCTGTCCGGCCCTTGGGCACCGGCAAATCGCGAGGGCCGTATGGCCAGTTGCTTCGCGATAACAGGCTGGGGTGCTCGACCCTGTTGACAATCACCGGCACGCCCTGAACCCGCAGAAAGAAACGCGCTTGCCCTCGATGGGATTTTCGAGGCCAGGCGATACAGCCACCCCGGGCTGAATGAAATATGATTTCCAAGGACTTTGCTGAACGCGCGCTAAATAAAGGGGCCGTTTCTCGGGATCTGGTAAAAGGCGACCGCATAAAGGGTGGCATTTTCGCACCCTGTCGCGAGACCCGTTTTTTTCAGTGGCAGCCGACGAAATGGGCGAAGGCCAGCGCAAACTGTGGGCAGCTTTACCAACCCGCGAGGTGGAGGCCGCCCGCCTGATCGCCTGTGCCGAAGGGCCGAGCGTGTGCTGGCCGTGACTGCGGGCGGCGTTGATCGGACAGCTTTACAGCTGCATATCCTTTGGGGCCATCTTGGGGCCGCCGCACAAAATGATGTGACCTGAACCTCAAATCAAGAACGCATCAATTACCAAAATTCGTCTTCACCAAAGTTCCCGCGTTTTTTCTTGCCATGAATTTCAACGCGACCCGCATCTGAAATGTCAGCCCAGACCGCTGGCATGCTGACTATAGTTAAGGAAACGGTAGCACGATGAGCACACGTACACCACAGACACTCGATATTCCGAAGGTAGTTTCTTTGCACTATCTGGAAGAACACCTTGAGGCCTCTGGAAGGCCGTCTTGAGGTCCTCCAAGTTTCAGGCGGCGGTCAATCATCACCGCGACTTAACCTGCTGAAAAACCGCGTCGCGCACTATGTGCTACGCCGCAAGGGAGGATTTTGTTGAAGAGCCGCCCATGCGGGGTAGAATGCCGTGAATTCCGAGCTACAAAAAGCGTGCGAGACAAACTGATGTGCGCCGTTATCGAAAGTGCACTACTGTGCGAGGAGTTTGACGTAAAGTGACGGTCGGCCACTTACTATCAGGCATTGGACCCAATCTCGGACGGGCGGCAACTTATGGACCCGCGCAGCCGATATGGACAAGGCAGGCCGCGCCGGTTGTCATACGCACGAGTATGAGCCGCGTGGTTGGCCGGCTTTGCACGATGTGGATATCGATGCCGTTTTGGGCCTGTCGGACTAGTGGGCGCCCCCGGTAACACTACTAATGAACGTATCAGGTCGCGCGTTGACCAAAAACAGTAAACCGCGCCTTCCGAGACCCAAGGAATCTGCCCCGCGATGACCAGCTGATCGAAAAGCTGACCGCGAGCTCCCAGAAGACGACGGCAGCGCACGCTAGTGGGGCAATGGCGACTATCGCATCGCACAAGTATATGTTCGAAAAAGACGGCACAATATGCTGCCATTCTGGGACTGGGGAACTGTCGACCATTGGGCCATCCTTATACGCCGACCTTGCCGCCGTAATCATGCAGTTGGCACGATGCCCGCGACGGCACCGAAGGTTCTAGTCTCTTGTCTTTGCGGGGGTGGACCCGCGCAGCACGTGGCGTTGGCCGACTGATGCTGAATTCCATCGCGAAAATAGCTGCGAACCGCCGCGGTTGAAGGATCCGACAACTTTGGCTTCTACCTTGCGTCTGGGCTTCTTCCGCATGGCGGGGATCATCCAGGGCGTGGTTGAAACGTGCGCTGGAAACCGCAATGCCTCTAAACGCCCGAACGCGCCGATGAAGGTGGTGCCTATGTGCCCGGTATTTGGCGGAAAACGGGCTTAAAGCGTATGAGAGGCCCAAAATAATGATGGCCGGCACAACGATTCGCAACATCCGGCAGAGACGAAGGACAGAAAACTTGTCACGGCGCTTGCCCGCGGCTGGATGTGTTGCGCGCTTTCCGGAGGAAAATGAAAACGGCCCTGACAACACTGGATTTCTCCGAAAGGCAAAGGGCTGTGTGGTTCCCAAAAGGATCGGGTATGCTCGCGGTCGACCCACACGCCTGGTCGACTGGTAACTACCGTTGTCGCTGAAGCCGCGGCACGAGGCACATATCGGCTGGAGATTAGGGGAGTATTAAGCTTGGCTTTGGTGTACTGGCCAGCATGGAGATCGGCGACCGGAGCGCAAGACGAGATGCGGCAGCTGCGCGGACGGACCCAATTCCTATGTCACGAATCGCGATTGGCGAAGTTGCACCCGGCCTGGGATGTTGTCTATAACGCGAACCAAAACGCTCGCGCAGAGGAATTGGCCCTGCAAATCCCGCGTCGGGTCGCGTCCCTGCCGTTGGGTTTCGATTTTCAGCCCATTGGTCGGGCATTCTTATTGGCCAGTCGAAAAGACGACTCCGCGACCCGTGCCTTTTCGCTGGGGCCGCCCGCCGAAGGCTCGGAAGTTCTCGAGCGCCGCGCGCGTGACAGGCTATGACAACGCAGTAGCAGAGTTTGCGGACAAAAGGATCTCTGCTCCAGCTATGGTGACTGGCGCCGATGTGAACGGCCATAGCGGTGCTGTTGTTTTTTCGCCGAACGGCTCGCAAGTTTTGACGGGCTAAATGTCGGCGGACCGGCGTTTTCATACGTCCAAGAAGCGCCAAGCCTAGAGACGACCTTATGCACAGCTTTTTGGGGGAAAGCGCACAGCCGATCAGCCAATCGGATTCTAGGCCTGCTCCCTCCGTGCGCGGCGGGAGATCAACTTGTCGAACGTAAGATTGCGGCGTGGGCTGAAATTGTTTATCCGTAGTTGCCGGCCGCTGGAATTTGCCGAGTGCGCACGCCTCATGACATTTTGGGTCAGGAATCACTCGGGTTATGGTGAAAAAAAAAATTCCGCGCAAGCCGTCCGGCGACAACTTGTTCAAGGCAGCCTTACAATTCCGGGCGTGGGTGCAGCCAAGAAATGGCGCGGAATTTATTTATCTATTTAGTAAATCAACGACGTTATTCGTACGCCCTGTTGAGAAAAAATCCCGTCCGCAAGCCCCAGCCTTGCATTGGAATTCCCAATACACCTGCTGTCACCGCAAGATATGGCCAATGAAGAAGTATCCGCCTCGCACTTATGAAATAGAAAGGCGCTTTGAAACATACCGCATTAATGCAAGGTTCCTTTCCAAAGGTCTGGCAATTCTAAGAAAAACGCAAAAAGCGCCGGGGCCGTCCTTTGGGAGGATTGAAAGATGAAACAATATCGCTAAGTACGGCCGCGGTTTTCCGCGCTTTCCCTTGGTCATCTTGGCGCGAGCGCAGCCTGTTGCCCGAAAATAATCAAAATCGCGTTCGATGTGATCCGCTTGTCCGGTCCATTCCGCAAGCACCGGTAACACAACGGTTTGCATCAAGTTCGAATTCGCGGCTGACTACATGGTGGAACGGACAAGGTGGTTGCTGGATGGCGCAGCAAATGGAGCTGCTGGCCTTTGATAACAAGATCAGCCCCAAAGATCCCTGTATTCAGCTTCAGGTCGCGATTACAAAGGGCGCACGCTATATCGTTCAGGGGAACTCCTCGGGCGTTGCGAACGCCTTGACCGAAGCGATCGACAGAGCCACAAACGCGTCCGCAACACCCGACAGCCGTGTTCTGTTCCTGAACTACGCCCGCTGTGGACCCTGCGCTGACCCAATGACAAAATGTAACTTCTGGCATTCCCGTTCGACGCTGAGCATATTTCCGACATCGAAGATGGATGCGTTGACCGATGTGAATCGTTCAGGAACGACAGCATCAGAAAGGTCTACATCATCGGGTCAGGGATTATTCCCTTTGGAGGCTGGTGTCTGCGGGCGCCAATGAATGCTGGAGCGCGGAAAAGGTGACGCATCGAAGTCGTCGTGACGAACTGCACCACCCATCGGCAAGGTAAAAAGAACTTTGTAGCCTTATGCGGCGCAAGGTGGTTTCCTCATGGCGCGGATGCGCGTGATCACACGGCCACACTGGGGCGCAGACATGCTGGCATTTGGTAAAAGCGATCATACGACAACGGTTTTTTTCGAGGGGTCCGATCCTTATCCTTACTACGCCTGCTGGGCTTCCGGCCCATAACCGCCGCCTTTGGTGAATAGCGGTAAAAGAACAAGATCGCCTGATCTCTCAGGGCTAGCATCAAACCCGGATTGCCACGGAGAAAGCACTGCGAGAACCATACACAACGCGTTCCTTGAGAAAATATCCGGGACGGCAACATCGACCAAAGCCGTTCTTCAACCAGTTGCGGACGCATCGCATGCCCTGGCCCAAGCCATCACCCGGAGGCGGGCAAGCGGCGACAGATGTTGTTGCGTTGCCTTTGGCAAGCTGGAAGGCATGGAATACGACAGCATGGTGGGGCGGCAAACCTGTTTATGCGTCCCTCAGGACACCAGATGATTACAGGACATGCGACGTCGGCGTCCACAGCAAACGAAGGAACCGTGGATTTTCGACTATGAAATCAGTCTCCGGAATTTGGTGGTCGTGACTGAAATCGCCAGTACGAAATGGTGCGTCGAATGGACAGCCCCGACAACCTGCCAAGATGAACGCAGTGGCGTATGTTATATACGGGTTCCGTATGCCTGCGTGTGCAGAGCGGATCCCCCTTTGCACCGTTGCACACCCACACTAACTGATGGGGCCTCATGGTAACCTCATTCTCGTCAACCGCTCATCTGTATCGGGCTGGTTACGGTAATTGCCTGTTGTTTACAATGCTTCTCTCTCGTCCGGTACTGACCCCTTATACTTTTCGATGATGGCGTTTTGAGAACATCGCTCCTGCCCAGCTTTTATAATGCTTGGCGCCCTATATGCAGCATTACTCGAATCAGTTATCGCGCTTGGATTCTGGATGGGGCTTCTGGGAATCGCGGCCACTATGTTGCTGGGAGATATTGGGGGCCGGTGTTGAACGATACGGCCTCTGCGCCGCGTCAACCAATATTACGAGGCACGTGCCCGAATTGATTTCTTTACCTTTGGTCTGGCGTTTGTTGAATGCGAAAGAAACTAGAGAGTGCAAATTTATCTTGGGGCAAAGAACCAACTGCCCTATTTCCGTTCCCTGACGCGTTGAAGCTTTAACCAGGCGTTTGCGAGCTCCTCAGGGGAAAACTCGACGAGATCCCCCGCATATAAGATTTTCATGAGTCTTCACGTCGATCAGGGCATCTTCATCGGTAGACGTTTACCGCTATGCCTGACACAAAACACGCGTCGGCATATTATTAAGGCCGGCGCTTTAGCTATACCCGCGCACGGTCGAAAGCACTTGCAGGCCACAACGTGCCGCTGATCTTTATGGGCGTCTTCCGGGGTTGCACGGCGCTGGCCCGTGTGGCCGGTGTGATTGCCCCGAGACCAGGTCTTGGGCCTTCCCGGGACTCTGGCCTTGGTGCCTGGGGTCGTTATCGTGTTTTGTTGACATCGTGATCGAGGCAGGCCTTTGGGTCGCTGTGGGGGGCGAGATTGATCTCGTCACGGAGCGTCGCTCTTGAATCGGCCTGGATCACGACAATTCGCCAAAATCCTAAACAATCGAGATTGTTTTGAAATATTCTGATCGGCTTGGGCATTTCGAACCCGAGAGCCTGGATGACAGCATATTCCGGACTTTTGGAGCCTCACCAGGCCCGCAATCGCCGACATCTGCCCTAAGAATATTGGAGTCCTGAATGGTGCTGATGCCTCATCTTCCGCCCAAGGCAGGTCTTCTCCGGAAAGAGTAATTACGCAGCTCATGAACAGTTTCAGATCCAAGAACCGACGTTCGCAAAAGGCACCCGCCCGAAGAGACAGATGCACAAAGGACCCGTTTCCAAACCCGCGCAGCGAATGCGGATCAGAGTTGCGCTGGTGCTGACACTCGGCCCGGCCCTTGGGTCATTGCTTCTTAGTCGTGCTGGGCATTATGCCGATAGGGTACTTTAAGACCAATAACGTCGCGCTGACGATCAATGAAACGCAGAATGTCTGGATCACATCGTACTTTGCGCTGTGGCCCTATAACATGCTTGCTCCGGCAGGGGGGCGAATGCTGTCCTATTGGTCAATGCGGTCTATGCTGGCGTGGGACGGGTTTTGCCTGTGCCAGCAATGCAATGAACATGTCCATTTTCTTCTCGACGCAATCCCCGCTGGTGAGTCCTGGCGGTTGTTTGGCGGGCTGTTGCGGCATTAGGGGCTGGCGATGATTGTCCGGGGTAGCCGTTTTCAACCCGCCAACGCGGGGCACGGGTAATTACTTGCCATGATGCGTCCTTGGGTGTCGTGAATTGATTGCCTGCCTGTTCGGTTATCATCGTCCGCATTCTTTTGGCGGCGGAAGAGGGCATCAGCGGCAAGGCCGCACCTTAGTGCGCAGCACCCTATATCATATTATGACCGTAGAAGTTACTGCAGACCAGATCGAGGTTTATTGACCTCGACCGCAGGGGGTCGTGCGTCTACTGCGCGCTCATGTACTCTGGTGGACCGCACACGCCGTCGGGCCGTAGTCAGAGCCCGTGCGCGACAACCCTGAACGGGCCAAGAGTTTCTGGGGCTATTCCTCGCGGTGGGTATACGTGTTTTTACAGCTTTGTTCGCCTCGGGCTTCGTTTGCCGGTGTGGCGGGTGGCCTGTTGCGATCAAACTATGAAATCGTGGACCGAGGAAAAACCTGAACACGACTTCAATCGGGGATCATGCCGTTGTGGAGTGGAATTCCTGGGCGGTGTCGGGGTTTCTTTTTCGGGCGCAATCATCGGGCCATCGACCTTAACGTTGGCTGCAAACCAGTTCTGAGACTTTCGACCAGAGCCTTGGGCCTTTTATGCGGCGATACCCTGTTGCCTATCCCACGGTGATGTTCTTCCCCGTGGGTCTGGCAGTCTGCTAAGATGATGCACGTGCTGTATTCAAGCTGGGCAAGGCCATCAAACGCTGGTCATGCCCTATCTCAAGACGCTGCTCCTGTCGCGACTCGGTTTTGATGGGGCCTGGCCGCCTTTTGGTCGAGATGAACGTTCCAAGACTACCGGTCACATCACGGGGCCTAACTGGCGACACGAAATGAAACCGTTCCTCTGGACCACGTTTGACAGGACCATACGCTGATGCCCCGGTGGCTGTGGCCACAGGCGAATAGACGCTGAATCCGGGCTTGGTCATCGCCAAGGCCAACAGACACCCGCGCTGAACAGAAGCATGGAGTGAAGCAAACCACAGCCAGGAGGCGCGATCAATGAGCCAACATTTAAAGCCCGCACTTGACTGACCGGCTGACGCCTCCAACGAAAAGTTTTGGCAAGGCGAAATCATCCGCGGCGAATCGACCTGAGCATCGCAAAGGCAGAGCGCCCACGCCGTGATGGCCAACGGGGCCCGGTAAATCGAACATGTTTCACTCTGATCACCGCACGGTTTGCGCCGTCAGCTGCGAACGGAAAGCTCCATAGGCGAGGATCTTGGCGGGGCTCGAACGCCTACCAGACTCAACCGGCAAGGCCTTAGCCGTCATTCCAAGATATTCACCAAACATCTTTCCGGCGATGAGACGTGATAATGAGAAATGTCCGTTGCGTCTGTCTGAGCAAACCAGCAGGGCTATAAAATACACTTCTGGAATCTGGGTAACCGGTCGCTCCGCGATCTGAACCGAGGCGCGGAAACCGCAATCCTCCGACCAGATCAACTGCTGGAACGGGCGCAACCTGCCAGCGGGCACCCTGTCATTATGCCGAACAATCAGCGCGCTCGAGAATCGGGATCACCATCGCGGGCGGGGACTGATGTATCATCATGCTGGATGAACCGAAGCGGGATGAAAGCAACACGGAACCGAGCTACCTATCAGCGACCTGAATCCTCAAAGTGACCGCAGGACAAGGACGCTGAATCATGGTGGAACTGAACATGAGTGTTGGTCTTTGACTGGCGCGAACGATCTCGGCTGCTGGTGTTACGGCACGAAATCACCCCACCGAAAACCCCGCAGACGTGCGTGCAGACGCCGCCGTACAAGAAGCCTGGATCTGGGGCGCCGCATTGGAGGCAGAACACATAAATGATGCTCGAAGTCACGGCATATGCAACGGCCTTCTAGCGCGCAAATCTCACATCCTTCAGGGGGTGAAGCCTGAAGGTAAAACGAGGGCGAGATCGTTCCGCGGCTTTTTGGGGCGCAACGGGGGTCCCGGCAGATGACCACCTGCAACGGCCATCTGGCGAGGTTCGAAACAAAAGGATCGGTCAAAGTTTTCCAGGGGGCAGGAAAAATCGGGGAGGAGCGTGGCAAGAGGCCTTTCAGAATCGCCAATATGGGGATCGGCTATGTGCCCGAAAACCGCGACATCTTCCCCCGGCCTTACCAGCGCGACAAAACTGACGCTGGTGCTGAAGCCCGGTCCAAAGGAATGGTGCGCGGGCGTTGGTCCATGCAGGCGATGTTCGACATGTTGCGGAAAACCTAGTCCTTGAATTCGCACGCGCCGACGCAGTCGAAGCGTCGGTGCTGTCGGGCGGGAAGCAAAGCAGATGTTGACATGAGATGCCGGACATGTGATGGGCGACTGCCGAATCTTGTCATGATCGATAACCACCGAAGGCCTGGTCACTATACAGATGGTTCAAAAAGGTTGCCGAGGTGCTGAAAAGAGATCGCCAACCGCGGTATCGTCGAACCTTGTTGTTGAACAAAAGCTTGTCCATAGCGATATGGAATTTAGCTCGCTGATTCGCGTTTACGTCATGGGCATGGTCAGGAATCCGTGTACGAACGGCACGCCGGCCGAAGTGCGCCAGCGCGACGAACGTGACGCAAAGATAGGCTTGAAAGGTCTGATCAACCGTACGTCAAGACCCTAACCTAATACATCATCTATTGATTTAATCGTCGCGGGCCGAAGGCCCTCATCCTCCTGAGGCGCGGTCGCGGCTTGGAGGGAAATTTTTTGGCGTTCGACACAAATAGTTGGGCCGCATCGGGGACTGGATGCAGACCTACCTGTGGACCGCAAACGGTTTGCCGGATATGTTCGGATGCTGGTGGCACAGGGCGGGCAAGAGGTTTAAATTTTGGATGGCCAAAGGCCGCGTGATCATAGAGAAACAGGGCAGACCGTTTACCGCCGCGACATATCACAACATCGGGGCCCGCAATCTATTCGATGGACCAAACCCGTACATCCGTGTGCGGATCATGATGTATTGGCGGAACGCGGCTGTTCAGCTTGATGCGCCCCGTTGTCAGATTTTCATCCCTGCCTTTGCTAATATGTACCTGCCTGATCGATGGGCGCTACCGGGGACTGACATACGAACCTGCCAGATCCCGACGCTGTCACCAAGCCTGCTGACCCATACCTCGGGGCTGAGCTGTATCCGTTCAACCCTCGGCTGCACCGCCAAAGCGATGGACCGAACGCCGAAATATCCTGTTCCGCTGCCGATCAGGGCTTCCGCTGCGCAGCTATGACGCGACCGTCCCTGAGCCGCCCTGAACCGTCTATCCTTCCATCACGCGCACACGGCTGGGAATATATTCGGATTCCGGCATCGACGTTTCTGGGCCGCGTGAATAGAGGTCGTGTCGGGCAAGTCGCTCAACGCTCCTACAAATCCTCGGCCCGCTTGGCGATGGATGCGAGACGCGTTTGATTTCCCGCTGCCACCGGCGGGCACACAGGACCGTCTTCGAGCCTCGCTTTATACCTCCGCTGGCGGGGCCAGGCGCCTAATGGGATGGAACGCGGCACAAGCCAGATACCCCCGTTTTTCTAGCGCCTGTGTCGACAAGCCCGAAAACTCCCCCTTTTCTGAAAAACACGCTGAAATGCACTCTGGCGGCGGCGGGCTGGTGGGGCCTCCACCATGATATTACCGGGTCAAGTTCCAGAATGACTGCGTCCAGGGTGGGGCAGAGAGGCTGCTGATCGCCCAAGACGCTCCGGACTTTATGACTGCCGCACCACCTTTGCCTACACGGCGACATCGGCGTACGATGGGGCCCGCCAG
>Ga0163217_1024570_pt1 | contig 19520 bp, 31 predicted proteins | sample SynspAceP_FD_185933 | JGI IMG/M metagenome (GOLD analysis project Ga0163217, IMG submission 185933) | Saline lake microbial communities from Ace Lake in Antarctica - Synechococcus sp. Ace-P (PacBio error correction) | ecosystem: Environmental > Aquatic > Non-marine Saline and Alkaline > Saline ...
AGAGAAGAGATGCACCAGCCAGGGTGCGCAGCCTCAGGCGGTTGGGCGCAGGCGCCCGTTGGGTTTAGGAAAACTCTGGCCTTTGGAGCAACAAGGTCTTGGGGTCCCTGGGGTGACGGCCCGGAAAAAATTCCAACCGAGCTGAACCCCCAACCCCCGGTAAAACAAAGCCAACGCCCCCGTGGGCCTCCCTGAGGTTCCCCCCTGCAACAGCCCACCGGCCCACAAAAGGCCCGGGGGGAAACCCCGAATTTGTAAAAAAAATACCCGGGCAACATCGGATTTGCGGGGCCAATCAGGTCCCCCCGGTCCCCCGTTTGCGCAAACCACCTTGGTTGAGGCCGCGCGGCGGCGATCACAATCGCCCCCTGTTTTTCACCCTGGAGGTCGGCTGATCCACGGGCCGCATGATCGGGGCGCGCCAGGTATTTTGCTTGAAAGGCCCAGGTCGCCCCTCGCGGGCCGCCACGGCTTTCCGTGACTTGCAAGATTATTGGGCCTTATTCACTCGTTCCGCGCTGCCAAGGGCGCTGGCAGCCCCTTTGGCTGGCGAGGAAATTTCCAAAGCGCTTCGTAGTTGAGCCTTGTCCTTGGGTCGCGCCAGCCGACAAGCTCGCCACAATCCGGCAACGCACCTGGCCCCTTGATCGACAACACAGCAGCAACTGCCCCCTGCTGGACCTATCAAACCCTGACGGAACCAGCAGGCGCTCAAATCCGGCTGGGGGCCTGGGCCGCCAGCTGCAACCTCCTCGATTCGGCTTCAAGGGTGCTTGATCGTGTCGACGTCCGTTTGGCTGAAGCGGCCCAGCGCCACCGGCTGGGTGGACACCCCCCCCTCCCCCCCCCCACCAAACCCCCCCCCCTTTTGGGGGGCGGGGGGGCCCATAACGCCGCCTCCGGCGGCGACTGGCGCAGCCGCTGAGCGCCAAACAGCCCGGCTGCCAGGACAGCGCTGTTTCCCGAGGAATGGAACGAGGGAATGAATCACGCGGTTCGGAGAAAAGTTGGGGCAATTCTGCTTGACTCGGGCACGATCTGTGCGACGAAGGTAACGACTAGCAGGATTTGTCACCCATCGACCTGACCTTGCCGCGATCCAACGGACCAAACCCGTTGTGACGATCTGTTTCGCGTTCGAAGCGCAGCGCCCGCTTTGCAGGCGATCGCGCCCCTGGCCGATCGGATGCGACCACGCACAATCGAGGAGTTTCCGTGGCCAGGACCGCAATCCTCGCCCCCGGCAGGCTGTTGCGGCGCCCGCGCCAATCGCCGCCGACCCGGTGGGCCCAATCTGATCCTGCCGGGCCGCCCGGAAGTGGGCAAAACCACATTGGCCCGGATCATCGCCGGCAGCAAAACCCGCGCCCACTTCGCCAGCCTCAATGCGGTGCTGGCCGGCGTCAAGGAAGTTTGGCGGGCCCGAGGTGGAGGTCCGCGCGCGAGCGGCTCGGTCGCCATGGCCTGCCTGCGCAGCCTTTCTGTTCATCGACGAGGTGCCATCGCTTCAACACAGCGCCCAAGCAGGACGCCCTGCTGCCCTGGTGAGAACGCAACGGTCACCCTGATCGGCGCCACACCGAAAAACCCCTGCTTCGAGGTGAAACCAAAAGGCGTTGGTGAGTCGCTCGCGCCTGTTCCGGCTCAGCCCCTGGAGGCGGATGAACTGGGGCTAGTTGCTGGAGAAGGGCCTGGCTGATCCGGAGCGGGGGTAACGGGCGATCGTCCGGTGGCCTGGAGCCATCCCGCCGCCGCCGCCCACCTGCTGGAGTGTGGCCAGTGGCGATGCCCGCAGCCTGGCCATGCCCTGGAGTTGCGGTTTGAGACCAACCGACCAGGCCGCCGACGGCTGATCCGCAATCGATCTGAGCATCGCGAGGAGTCGATCCAGCAGCGCGCGTTCCTCTAACCAACAAGCAGGGGGATGCCCACTTCGACACGATCAGCGCCTTCATCAAGTGCTGAGGGGCTCCGACAGCGACGCGGCCCTGTTCTGGCTGGCCCGCGATGGTGGAGGCAGGTGAGAATTCCACGCTTCATTTTTCGCCGGCATGTGTTGAATCCGCAGCAAGGAGAAGACGTGGGCCTGGCCGATCCCCAGGCAATCGTGGTGGTCGAAGCCTGTGCCGCGGCCCTTCGAGCGGTGGGGCTGCCGGAGGGGCTCTACCTCCCTCGCCCAGAGCCGGCCCCTCTATCTGCTGGTGCCGAGAAAGCAACAGCGTGCTGGCTTTCGAATGCCATCCAAACTGTTCGGTGCCGCCCAGCAAGCAGGCCGTTCCCTCCCACCTGCGCGACGCCAATCGCGAATGGCCAGGCGTTCGGTGAATGGCCAGGGCTACCGCTGCCTCCCATGCCTACAGCGAGCACTGGGTCGCCCCAGACCTACCTGCCGGCGCCCCTTGCAAGGGCAAGTGTTTTCCTGGCAGCCCGCGGCTCCCCTGGGCTGGGAAGGGGCCATCGGGCCAGGCCTGCGGCTACGGCGCGCCGCCCAACCTGGCCGCAGAAGCCGAAAGCAGCGCGCGAGCAGATCGAAGATCCGTCAGCAGCAGCGAGGCCCGACCCCTCTGCTGCGGCGCTGGCTGCAACGCCAAGGCCGTCGCTGAGGGAGCGTCTCGATCGTCTCCGGCAGCCGGTTCTGGCAGGGGGCCAGCTGGCAACGCACGAACAGGTTCTGTTGCTGGGAACCCGTTCCCTGCTCTGGGCCCTCGCCCCCCCTCGGCGCCACCCTGAAGGGGCCTGGTGGATCCACCGTGGCCCGAGGCTCGGCAGTCGGCAGCGGCCTGAGGGCCAGGTGCAGATTGGCTCGAACGCTTCGCCAACCGCAAGCTTCTGGAGATAAGCGCCCGATCAACCTGAACAACTCGCTGCTTGCTGGGCGGGCCAACGCTTCGAGTGGGTTGGGGCGGCGCAGCAACCCTTTTTCCAGGGCGCGCCGCCGGGATCACTTCGCCGCTGGTCCAGACCATCACGGGGCCCTGAGCGCTGAAAAGGCTGAGATCCGCCTGTGCTTTCAGCGCGCGCTGATCGGGCCAGCCGAAAGCTCTGCTCGGCTTGGCTTGCCGGGGAGGGTAAGGGCTCCCCCCTCACGTTCGCTAACGCAAAGGCTGAAACCCTGCCTGCCCAATCCTGGAAGCGCACTGGCGGCGGAGGCCTCGTTGACCCCCAGAGGCGATCGGCGCGCCCTGCTGGAGGGGTCAGGCTGGAGCTCAAATAAACGATTGTTGGCAGGAATCCCTGCAGATCCGCCCTCCAGTGAATCCCGCTGGAACGCTGGTTCGGGCGGCAAATTGCAGCCATGGCAGGCCTTGCGCCGCACATCTCAGAGACCGCCATCTCAAGAGATTCTGCCGGTTTTCACAGCAGCCCTGCAGGCCCAACTTGCCGCAGCGCCTTGCTCACACGCTGCTGACAGCCCAACGTGTAAGGGGGCGCAGGCGACAATCAAAAAAAAGCCCCGGAAATCCCGGGCTGAGCCACAACGAATCGGCCAGAAAGGCCGGCCCCTCGATCACCAAAGAGGCCGCGGATGGGCGCGGGGTGAAGGGCATGGGGGCAGGAGCCGGAGCCGGGTCATCCTGACTTGAGCCACAGGGTCAGTCATCTGGTTTGGCCTGGTAAATGCAGGCGGGCAGGAAACATACCAGGACAAGCAGCGGAGGTGCACTGGGCTTCGCCTTTCGCATTTGCCTTCGCGCAAGATGTTCTGTCTTGCCGTCGTAGGTGCCGCAGGTTCGGCGAGGGCGGAAATCGGTGGGCAGGGCGGCCATGATGCCGGCGGAGGAGAGCTTCAACCATCGACAGAATCGCCGATGATGGCGCTTGACGCAGGGCTTGCACCGCATAGGTGCTCATGCTCCCCAGTACGGAAGTAGCTCCGGCTCTGATCCTTGAGGAACTTGACGCCGGTCATCGGAGTAAGGAGCGAGTGCCACGCCGAACCCATCAACGCTGTAGGTCTTGGAAAGACGCAGCGGCGGACCTCCTCGGGAACGTCCACCAGAGCGGGACAGGCCATCACCGAGGCCACGTCGGTGACTTCGCCGCTCTCGATGAAGTAACGAAAGGAATCAAGGCTGGTTGAACCACACAGCGCCACCGGTGTTTCCAGCGGACGGGAAGGTCGTTATCGACGGCCGGCGGAAGCGCAGCGCCGCCGTCGAGAGAGCAGCACCCATCAGCAGGTGGAGTAAGACGCTTAAGCACGGCAGAAAAAGCCAGAATTTCACCTTTTAACTAGCCTTCTGAGTTTGCTATTTTGCCAACATCTCAGCTGTTTGGTCCCTGATTAAATTTGACAGATCACAAACAGATTTAACTGATCAGGATCAGCCGGGTACTGGCGGGTCGCATGTTGGGGACGGCGGCCCAGCCCTGGGGACAAGGTCAGACGCGAGCTTCGCAGCGGGAAAGCCCCCCAGGGGTCCCTCCCCCCTGCAGACCACGCCACGGGGCACACCGTCGATCGCCTCGAACCCTGGGCCAGACGTAGGTTTCGGAGCCGCCCTGGGCTCCAAGCAGGAGCTGGAAGAACTGGTCTTCGAGGGTCACGGTTGCTTCCATAATCCTCGGGGCTTCTCAATTCCCAGCAAATCGAGGTAGCCGCTGAAATCCGCCCCAGAATAACGGGTGATTTCAGCGCCTACGAAGCGAATCAAGCAGGTACGGCTGCTCTCTGACGTTGATCCATCACGCCTCTTGCGCGTTTGAGTTCCACCGAATTCGCCTGTGTTCCCACGGGCCCCACGGCTGGGTCATGGGACGGGGGTGTCAGCGGCAAGATCCAAGCAAATCCGGCCCTGCTCCGATCAGGCCCAGCACAGCCGAAACAGACCCACACGGCGGCAAATGACCATCAGGAAAATCCCGAAGGTTTGAGACCTTAGCCCCTAGTCCTTCGCGCGACAAACCGTTCGTTTTCCCATGGCCTTGAGCATTGGCGATGCAGCCTTCCCGACTTCACTCATGGACCAGTAAAGCGAACACGCTCAGTCCTTTCCTCGCTGCGGGGGCGGCGGGTGGTGATCTACTTCTACCCAAAGGACAGACACCCCCTGGGTGCACCAAGGAGGCGTGCGGCTTCCGTGATCAGTGGGCGCGCTATCGAACAGCTTGGGATCAAGTGTGCTGGGGATCAGCCAAGGACCGGCGCCGCCAGCCACGAAAAAAATTCATCGCCAAGTACACCCTGCCGGTTCACACCTGCTCTGTGACCCGAGCCCTGCCCGTTGCCAGCGCCTATGGGAGCTATGGAACTGAGAAGTTTCATGGGCGGGAATACATGGGCATGATTGCGCCACACCTTCGTGGTGGACCGCGGAAGGAGGCTTGAGCCTCCGTCTATCTCAAGGTCAAAAGCTGAGAAATGGCTTGAAGCAAGATCCTCAACGGATCTGAATCTGGGCTAGCGCCACAAGGCCTTTCCAGGCAAGAGCTTCAGTGCCCACTCAAAGTCCAGGCCAGCTCTTTGAGTAAGGGGGCCAAGCTTCGGCCGCATCGCCCCTGTCAGCCCAGAGCGTGTGCGCCCTTCAGACCTGGCCGCCTCCAGCCCTGATGCGATCGCTTGGCCCGCCAGACCCCCCAAGAGACAGCCGGCGCTCATCGCCTCCAGCCGTGCGGCAGGCCATGGGGGGTCGAAGCCCGGTTTCCAATCCCCGTCGTCCGTGCCGCCCAGGCGAGCGCCGGCAGCTGGGCCGTCCCCTTGCCATCAGCCGTCAGCTGGAGTTGGACTCCAGCCCATCAATCTCCCTCCGGCGAAGCCTCCCTCTGGCTGTCCACCCGGGTCAGGCTCAGGCAGGTTCCGGCAATCGGCCACAAGCACAGCACCTCCCGCCCCCTCACGCTGCACGGCGCCAAGGCCTGCCCATCCAGCCAAGGCCCGGTCCCAACGCCGAGCCAGGGCGGCAATCGAGACCGCAAGCGGCACGCTCGGCCTGGTGAAAAGCGGCGCCCTAGCGGTAACTGGAGCTGGGCGTGCGGGCTTGTCCCACACAGGCCCAGCAGCGCAGCCCCGCCGCCTCCTTTGGCTTTGAGGCGCCGGTGCCTGGCTGTGCCAAGCAAGCGCAAAGCCTGGAAGGTGGCGCTTGCTGCCGCCTCTGCCCAGTGCCAGCGGCTGTTGCCGATCAACAGCCAGCGAGCCGGTGGGCAGGCCCCGGCACGCCCATCTCAGATGCCCTCGCCCATCACGCCAGGCAAGGTGGATGCCACATTCCTGCCTGAGCCCTGCAAAAACGGCCTGCCGCGTTTGGCCATCTTCGCGCTGGCCGTCTTCGCCTGGATCGCTGCCAGCATCCGGGCCGCTGAATGCCAGTCCACCGACCGTGGAAGTAGCCTCTGCTCGAACAGGGGGTGATGGGGAGCGCCTGAATCCTGCAATGTAATAAAAAACGTCTCGACTGTCCAGCTCAGCACAGGGACGCAGCGACAGCGCCGCGCACGCTGTCCAACGGGCGCATCGGCGCGGCGATGGTCAGTCTGGTGCCCCTCACACCCACTGCGCCAGCCGTAGCACCTGAAGCTGCTCAAGACATGCCGGATCCAGCGGCCTCCACCTTGCAGCATCCGCAGGTAGAGATCCATGTCTTTCGAGTCGGCCGGTCTCCAGAGCCGTCCATTGCAGCGGCCTCCATGCGAGCCGAGCTTTGCTCCGGCTGCGCCACTTTGAAGGTTGAGCTTGAGCAGCTGCAAAGGGTTTCGGCATAGCGGTAGGTTTCCGCCGCAAGTTAGCCGGTGTCCACCCAGATCACCGGGATGGCGGCACTGATTCGCTGGACCATGTGCAGCAGACCGCGACCTGAATGCGCGAAGCTGGTGGTCAGAGAAAGGAATCACCGAAGGTCCTGCAAACCCCAACGGAGGCGGGCCATCCGAATCGAGGGGTTTTGGAGCGGGCGCGTGGCGGCAGCGCATTCAGCAGAGGCCGTCACGATCGGTGGGAGGCCGCGAGCCATCAAGCTGCTCATGGCCTCCATCCTCTGCGGTTTCCTCCACGACGCTGGTTTAGGGTCACCATACCTTTCTGGACGAACCGCGTCCTGGCCAGCATGACGGAGGCCCAGCCCAGAGCATCGCAAGCGGGAGCTACTGGAGGCGGTCGCATTGCCGGTGGCGCTTCGCTGGGTTGTAACACAGCCCTGGCCCTGGCCCGAACGACCGCCACCACCCGCCGACCTGCTGATCGGACCGAAACGATGGTTCGTCTTCCTGCCGCTCCTCTAACGAACTGCTCTCAGGCGAACTGCGCTTCACTGGAAGTGCTCCTCGCTATGACACCCTTCTGCTGGCCACGGCGTGGCCTGGTTGCGGGAAATTCGGTTGAGCGCGATTGATACTCAATCGCCTCCTCCCTGCGCACCGAAGCAGGGCCGGGAGCTGGAGTTCTCGAAGCTGGTGATCGCCACCGGCAGCCGTCCGACAGCTTCGGCGTGCCTGGGGTGGAGAACCACGCCATCCGCTTTCGCACCCTGGCCGATGTCGAGCACCTACAGGGGCCTGGTGCAGAGCTTCGCGGCCGGCAAGCGGCCTTGCAGCGCTGGCGGTGGGTTGGCGCTGGCCCCAGCGGCGTTGAACTGGCCTGCCAAGCTGGCGATTTGGCTGCATGGGAGCGGGCCTTGCTGGAGTTGATCGAAGAGGGCCCGAGCTGCTGCCCAAGGCCCCGATCCTTCAACCGTGAGCAGGCCCGCACGGCCCCTGCTGCGCCGGGACGTGGCGGCCCTGCGCAACCTCTACCAGGGTCCTTGGCCGTGGAAGCCGACCACATCCAGCTGGGTCTGCCAGCGGCAGCCGATGGCACCAGCAGCGAGAAAGACTGGCCCGTCGATGGGGGTGATCTGGACCGCGGGGGTGACGCCGAACAGTTCCTCCATCCATCCGGCGGCGGCCATCGATGGCGGGCGGCCGCCTGCTCTGCAACGCCAACGAGCTGCAGCTGCGGGATCACCCGGGTGTGTTCGTGAGCGGGGACCTGGCCCACGTGGAGGATGCCGATGGGGAAGTCCTGCCGGGCACCGCCCAGGTGGCCCTTCCGCAGCGGATCATGCCTTGGCAGGCAACCTGGCTGCGATCGATCGCGGCTTGAGCCGCTTGAGCCCTTTCCTCTGCGCGATTCTGCGGCGAGATGATCAGCCCTTGGTGTTGGCGAGGCCAGCTCACCGGCCTGGGCTTGACCCTGGCCCGGTCCCCCGCCGCCTACCGCATCGCCAAACCTCACCTACCTGTCAACGTCTGCCGGGCCGCTCCCACCAGCTGCGTGTGGCAGCGGGCTGGCTTCAGCGACCTGGGTCGCCCTCCTGTCGGCCAGGCCTCTCCCGTTCCTTTGACACGAGTTGTGAGTCCCATCGGCCCCTCGCTCTGGCCAAGCCCCGTGGCCTGTTGCTCCGATGCATGGGGGACCTGAAATTCGGCCTGCGTCTGATCCGTTGGCAACACCTACGCGGAGCTGGCGGCTGACCACGGATCGCGGCGGAAGCCGTAGGCGATCGATCGGGCTTCCGGCGCCGTTTACCCCCAGGCCCCCCCCTGGCCTTCCCTTGGCCTGGCCGGAGAGCCTGCTTGAGGCAAGAACGTCCGGTGGTGGGGGAGCCGGATTGCCGAGGTGTTCAAGCGCCAGCGGGTGGCGTGCCTTCGAGCCACGCCCAACCTGGAACGGGAGCTGTTGATCGGTTTCGCCGATGCCGGCCTCTGGCAGATCTACCCCGATGTGATCGAGCCTCTGCGGCGCTGGCATGAAGGCTGGGCTTGCGTCCTGGCGGTGGTCAGCAATTTTTGACAACGGCTCGGCGCGAATCCTGGCGGGGCTCGAACTCGATGGCCTCCTCGAAACGGTGATCGTCTCGAGTGCGGCCGGTGCCGGTGCCAGACCAGCCCGATTCCCTTTGCAGCTCGCCATCGAGGCCATGCGGCCTCCAGCCCAGTCGAGCTGGCACGTGGCGACCAGCCCCGAAGACGAGCAAGGCGCCATGGCCGCCCGGTGTGATCTTGCCTACGGATCCTCCGGCCTTGAAACAGGCCGTTCTGCTCGGTCGGGTCAGTGGCCTTGCGTCCCGGCCCAGAAGCGGCGGCTGGAGCGGCTATCCCAGCGGCGCCATCCGAAGCCGTTGGGGCGATCTGCCTGGCCTGCAACGCCTCGGCCGCCGGAAATCGCGGGAACTGGAATCTGCCGCTCAGTCTAGTGGTGGATGGGCGTGGGCTTCTGCCGGCTGCTCTGGGTCGGCCCCCTGGAAAGAATCGGACGCTTGCTCGATCGGCTGCCCGGCTCGGAAGCGGCGCCATGGTCAAGGCCTGGCGACTGATCAGCTGCGTGGGGGCCGGGGGCCTGGCTTGGAGCCCTGGGGAGTGAGGCGTTGGTGGGTCTCCGACCTCAGACCCATCCACTGGGCTGCGCTTCCCCAGCAAGCCGCCGCCGGTGGCCATTGGCCGGCCTGCTGCTACGACCGCAGCCACCAGGAGGGCCAGCCCTGGCAAGGTGCAGCTGGAAGGAGATCTCAGCGAGCTTGAGTGACCCCATGGCCACGCCGCGACCCTTGCCAACAATGGGGCGGCAGGCCATCAAGGGGTGAGCAGAATCCAGGGCCGAGAGGTTCCCTGCTGCTGGCCTTTGGTCCGGTGCAGGACAAGCGAGGCCCAGTCAACGGGAGATCGCCGAGCTGGAGGGACTGGTGCGCAGTGCCGGCCGGCTGGCCGGTGGGACTGGTCCGGCGAAACGTCACCGCGGGGCCCTGACCATCTGGGGCGATGGAAAGCTGCGGAGGCCCGCCTGAAGCCCGGCGGCCTGGAGGCCAGCCTGGTATCACCGATTCGGGACTCAGCCCCTTCCAGACACCCGCAACCGAGCGCCTGCTGGATCTTGCCGGTGAAGCGACCGCAGCGACTGATCCTGCGACATCTTTGCCAGCGGGCCCGCCAGCAAAGCGCCGGGCGCCTGCAGGTGGAACCTGCCCAATTGGCCGCTACCGACTGCCGAGGCTTGAGTGGCCGCGCCAGAGCCTGTCACGTCCAGGGGGGAAGGAAATCGGCACCCGGGGAACCTGGCGAAACCCAACTGGAGAAGGACCGCCGCGTCCATCGCCAGCCGCATCGATCCGGCTGCAGGCGGAGGTCAGGCGGCTGGGTGCCACCGCGCACGCCTGCCGCCAGGGGCGAGCTGGTGTGCGCCGGCTGGCCCTGGTGGGGTTTACACCAACGCGGCAAGGCCTCCTTTCTCAATGTCTCACCACGCCGAAGGGAGGGGAAGGGGTCTGAGCGAGAAACAAGCTTCTCGCCACCCTCGATCCCACCAACGCGACGGCTGACTCCCATCAGCCAGGCGCCACAGCCAACGGCTACTGCTCACCGGACACGGTGGGGTTCAAATCCGGAGCTCCCCCCCACCGCTGCTGGAAGCCTTTCCCGCTTCCACCTTGGAAGAAACCCCTGGAGGCCGATGGCTTGCTGATCGTGGTGGATCTGCTCCGACCCGCCTGGTCGAACAACTGCGCACCGTCCACGCGATCCTCGATTCGGCTTGCAGCCAGGCCCCCCGCCAGTGATCGGCAACAGATCGATCGCTGCCCGGCCAATCGAACTGGAACGCGCCGAGGCGATCAGCCCGAATGTTCCTTTCGTTTCCGCCAACCGCCGGGACTGGGATTGCACCGCCTGCGGAGTGGCTGCTTGCTCCGGCTCAGCAGAAGATTGGATCTGATCGCTCAGATTCGAAGCCAGAAATCAAGGATGCGATGGCCCGGCCCAGTTCGATGGACAACCTTCACTCTTCGGCATTGATTCTGGAGATCAAAAATTGCGTTTACTATCCGCTTGTCTCCAGCATTGTTCTTGAGAATTGTTCTTTGAGAACTGGATATCCTCCTCCAGCAGAGGCCACTACCGTGCCGAATGGAGAAATGGTGCAGCAAGCAGCCCAAGTTGCCTATATCAAAAAATACACAACCACCCCACTGCTCCAGTCGGCACGGCTTGGAGGCGGATTCGCCGTAGCGATGCATCTCGCCTCACAACTTAATGAATTGAAATTGTTTTTCAGTGAGTGCAGCGAGCCTTGCCCGGGCAGACCGACTCATCGCATTAAGACCTTGAAGCCCTCTCCATACGCCAAGTGGCTTGCCTCAAGCCGATGCCCCCGTTGGCCCATAGCCGAACCAACCTCATGGGCCGAACCAACGTCGCGCCAATAAGCAAAGAGCGCAACAACCAACCAATTTAGCCAGTCTCTAGGGGAGAATCTGTTCCTGAATCCTGCCGCAACGCTTCTGGCCTGACGAACGTCAAGCCCAGCGACGCCAACCATGCCAGCAGACGATCAGATACTGCCTGAACTTCATCGGCAAATCACGAAGGCAAATGCACCAAACGGCGAATCACCGTTCGGTGCATTTTACCACAGCCTCTAGTGGCAATCAAACTTAATATCAAGTCCTTGGGATTTGATCAGGATCCCGACCACTGAAAGACTGGTTTTCCAAGGCTCAAACAGTAGATTCAATGCATCCATAAACGTTTCAGCTCATTTGAACGCCTTCCTCCAAACCGCTTGGCGCCTGACGCCTTGATCACATTGTGGTGTTGGTGGCTCCATGGTCTTGTTCATCAGCGATGGCTGGCCCCGGAAGTCACCGGTCTGCTGGTCGTCGGCTTTGCTGATGGCCACGGGCGTGCTCCAGCCTGGGAGAAGCTCTGAGGGTTTCGGCAGTCCGGCCCTGTCTAACGGTGCTGGGTCCTGTTCGGCCGATCTCTGCCGGCCTGTTTCCGCTCCGGTGCCTGCGATCAGCTCCGAGGGCCTGATCGGCTCCGATGCGGTCCGCACCCCACCTAAGCGCATGGATCTTGCTGCTCACCAACTCTGGTGCGCCGGTTTTCAGCTTCGTGGCCCAACACAGCGATCGTGGCCTCCCTGCTGCCGTGATCGAGGGCTGGGTGCCATATCGCCGCGGCATTCTCCCTCGAAAGGTGCTGCTGCCGCTCTCTCGTTTTGCCATCGGTTCTTGGGGGAACACTCCACCCTGAATTCGGCAGCTCAGTGAACCTGCTGGCCAGCGAAAGTGAGCAGCAAACTCGGCTACGGCAGCTTCGATCTGTTCAACATTCACGCGATCGCATTGGCGTCTGGCTGGCGGGCAAGCCTCACCATGGTGCTGCTCTCCGACCGCTTCCTGCCGGATCGCGGCGCCCAATAACAACGACCTGGTGGCAGCTTCAAGCGCTATCTCACCGAAGTACTGAATCCCCCGGGCTCGGAGCTGGTGGCAAGTCGTTGCATCGCACCCGCCTGCAGCGTCGCTTCGACGTCGACGTGCTTCGAACTCATCGCCAGGAGGAGCGTCACACCCCAGCCGCTGGCCGACCGCAGCTTGATGGAAGGCGATCGCACTGGGTGCTGCGTTGCCGCCGCTGCGACCTGCTTCGGCTGCAACAGGAGCGCACCATCGTTTCTGGCTCCGTTCCTGAATCCGCAGACGACGTCTTGCTCCCAGGAGCTGAAGGCCAATCTGAGGATGGTGGAGGTTCTGGCTACCGCAGGTTCGACCCTGGCGGGCCAGAGCCTGCGAGAAAACTGCGCTTCGCAGCCGCTACAACGCCCCGTTCTGGTCACTGCGTCGCGGCAATGTGGTTCTTGGCGCGAGCGCTTGGCAAGCCACCTGAGGGAAGGCGACGTGCTGCTACTGCAAGGCCCCCAAGACGCCAATCCAACGAGCCTGCAGGGCAACCAAGACCTGATCGTTCTTCGAGCAGATCGAGGGAACGATCTGCCCACCGTGAGCCGCAAAGGGGTGGCGATCCTCATCGCCGGTGCTGGTGAATCCCTCCTGCCCAGCTTAAAGGTGCTGCCTCTGGTGGCGTCGTGCTGCTGGCACCGTGGCGATGGTGGCCACCGCTGCCTGCGCACGGTGAAATGCCTGCGATCCATCCGGCTTGATGTGATTCTGCTGCTGGGATCCCTGAGCAGCTTCAGCGTCCCGCCTCGAAGAAACGCGGACTGGCCGAAGCCGTGGCCAATACGCTGCTGATGGCCTGTTCGCAACTTGCCGGGCCTACTGGCCCCTGGGCTGCCATTTTTTCCTGTTCCCACCCTGTGACGGAGGGTTGATGGAGCAATGCCGCCACCATTGCGTGGGTGACCCCCCCCGAAATAAAGCGGGGCCAAAGGGGCCAATCGGCTTCGGGGATGCCACCGATGGCCTTCATCTTCGCGTGCTGTTCGGTGCCAGCCCAAGCTTTCTCAGCCCCGTGGCTACCATGACGAACTTTGAATGTTTTCCGGTCCAGGTCGCTATCGCTTCCTTGATGTGGCCCGCTACGGAATTTCCCGCTGACCCTGTTGAAAATGACCGTCACTGGTGCTGGCTGATCTGCCGGCAGTTCAACCTTTGGAGACAGGCTTGTAGGTAGCCCTGCTTTCAACGCCGAACCCGCACCAGAATGGGGCTGTAAAGCGGTTTGTGGCAGCATAGGAAGCTGATTCTCTTTGTTCCATGGCCCTTCAGTGCTCGGTGACAATACCGTTCCCCTGATTTCACCCAGGATTCGCAAAGGGCCCCCGAATCACCTCTACGACCTAACGCCGGAAGAGAGCTGGGTCGTGCTGTTTTCGCCCCCGCCGACTACACCCCGTTCTGGCACCACCGAGCTGGGGCGAAGTTCTGCGGCTGCGCCCGGAGTGGGAGAAGCGCAAAACGTCAAAACCAATCGCCCTGAGCGTTTGATTCCGCCGAAAAGCCACAAGGGCCTGGATCGGCGACATCAAACGAAACCCAGAAGCAACCAGCGTCGATTACCCGATCCTGGCCGATGCCGATAAATCGGTGAGGCGAGCTGTCGGGATGATCCACCCAAGGCCCTCAACAATCTGACCGTGCGTTCGGTGTTCATCATCCGATCCGAACAAGAAAACTGCGGCTGCCAGATCACCTATCCCGCCAGCACCGCCGAACTTTGATGAGATTCCCTTGCGGGTGATCCGATTCCCTCAGCTCACCGACCACCACCAGGTGGCCACGCCGGTTGAACTGGAAGGACGGCGACGACTGCGTTGTGGTGCTTCGATTTCCACCGACGATGCCCGGTGAAATTCCCCTAAGGGAGTCACGGAGTCAAAGCCCTACCTGCGCACCACACCCCAGCCCAATCGCTGAGCCTCCCCTTCGCAAGGTTTTCGGTTGGCTTGGACGCCCTCACCATGCCGCCCGGATCGGGCCAGGTTTCAAGAAATGACCGCCTGCCTCTCCGACCGCTCGATTGACAAACTGGTGCATGGCAGGGGATTTCCTCAAGCCAACACGAAACAGCTTTGGCGGTGAATCGGAGCCGGCCGTATCTTGGCCGGGCCCGTCAGTAGGAACTGGTTTTCCGCTGTGGGCCGATGTGCCTGGTTGTCCGACAGGAAGCCAGCGGCGCCATCGATGAAACTCCGCCAGGTGGACCCGGCCATCGTAAGGCCGGGTGCTCGACTTGCCAACGGAAGAGGAGCCCTGCGGGCCGCCGGAGTGCTTGAAAACTCGACACCGTGGTGATCGCATCGTGAACCGATCGAAAGCAGCATCACGCCACTTTGATCGTCAAGGACAGCGACGGCAGCCGGGTGGAGACAGGTGATCGCCGGGGCCACACAACGCGACCCTCACGAAAAAATGCCTGCGCCCGCGTCGGCGCCCGACAAGGTGTGTTTCACTCGCGGATGCAGGGCGAGGAGCTGGAGGCGCCAGCTGATGCGCCCAACCTGCTGGATTCGCTCCGCCTTGACGATCGCAACAGCATCGAAGAGATCAAGGTTCCCCAGTCGTTCATCCGGCCAATCCTGCGCGATCTGAACCTGCGCAAGAAACTACGAAGTGGAACCCTCCTGGCAGCCGGCCATGTGAACATCTGGTCGGTGGATCCACCCGCGGTCCCATGTGCTCAGCGAAGGGTGAACCTGCTGGTGGTGATGGGAACCATCAGGCTCTTGAAGGGTTTTGCCGCAGACGTGAAGCCAACCACGGTTCTGGCTTGATGAGCGGCCAGCGCCGATGGTGTTGACGCCCGTTCTGGTGTCGTTCGCCGGCCCGCAGAGCCCGCCCCCGCTTGCGCCTGCTCAAGAGCCAGTTCCTTCCTTATCCAGAAGCCGCTTAGCAGCAACCTGATCTCCATCGGCCCCAAGGGCCAGGCCAGCCACCAGGCGGCCACGGTGCTGAACCATGGCGAAAGCCTGTACCGAAAGTCCCAGCTGACGCGGCCCGCGCCTTTTGCGGACCCGGACGGCGCTCGCAGCCTGGTGGGCTGTCACGGTCAGACCCTCCTGGCAATCGCCACCTGATGGCTTGCGGCGGGGGTGTAGCTGGCAGCTGCTCCAGGCTCCCTTGCTGGCTGAATTGCTGCAAGCGCCCGTGTCTTTTGATCTGCGCACCACGACCTGCCCCTCGTGGGCCAATGGGGCAACCGCTCCGTGCGGCCCGCCGATGCCGCCCTTACTGCCAAGCGATCGGCCGCTGGGCGTGCCCTGCTCAACTCGGCGGCATCGCCAACCTGACCCTGCCTGCTCAGGACGGACCGGAGCGGTCAGTGAACGTGCTCGGCTGGGACTGCGGCCCGGCCAATACGCTTGATCGGACCTGGCGTGATGCGTTTCAGCCAGGGCAAAGCAACGCCTTTGATGCCGATGGCCGCTGGGCCGCCCAGGGCCGCGTCCCATGAAGACGTGATTTCGCGCTGGCTGCCGAGTCCTATTTTCCAGACTCCGCCACCAAATCAACCGGCGAGAAGTGTTCGGCGAGACGACCTGAACCAGCGGCTGGCCAACTCTCGCCGGCGCCTGCGCAACCTTGGCAATCACCAGCCCAGTCGACGCCCTGGCAAACGTGACCGCTTTTCAGCGCCGCAGTGGTGGCCGCTGACTCTGGCCGCAGCCCAGGCCCCGGCCGCTCGAAATTGGTCGGTGCCGGGGTGGGCCAGAAAATGGCACCCTTGATCAACCAGCCTTCGCCACCTTGCCGGGGCCTCTGGGTGCGGCCACTGGCCGATCTGGGCATCGGCGAAACAGACCGGAAGCTCTTGCTTTTCCGCCCTGCTGGCCTGGTGGCATCAGCAGGAACACCACGGAATCCCTGCCTTCCCGTGATCCGGAGCGGAGCAGGCAGCAGTTCTCGGGGTTCTGCGCTCACAGCCGGGAGCCGCTCAAAACAGGCTGGGGGGGTACAGACGCACACGTTCGCAACCGCGCAATCGTCTCGGGTCTGAAGCTCCTGTTGCTTCCGAGCACCGTGCGGAACGCTCGGCGGGCATGGCTGGAATCAAACCGCCTTTTCCTTGGCAGAGCCCCAACGCCACCTGGGTCTGGCCGGGCCCTGAATCGAGGCGATCGAGAACCTGTGGATCAGCACTTTTGGCCATGTTTGCCTGACGTGCGGGATTCACTGTCTGCGCCGCAATTGAGGCGCTCACATAAATTTCTTGCCGGAAAGCACCACTGGAAAACCGAGGGGACTTGGGCCGGCCGCTCGTAGAGGTCTGACGGGTTGGCCAAGGCCTCAGGGATGCGACCGGAATACCACTGAGTGTCAGAGATCCCCAGGGATACTAATCCAGCACTATGCTTTGAAGCCGCCATCCTTGCCTCCTGCCCTAGGCACCCTTGAATGAGTCCCGCCATTGAGCAAGGCCTCCACCCAGTCCCGCACGCCAGGGCCCTCGGCAACCCAAGAGGCGAGCCGGGCTCCAAAGCATGGGTACCGCAGCAAGTGAAACAAGGTCCGCTGGCTCCGCGTCGTCAGGCCAGCCCGCTAAAGGGCGGCCCGCAAGCACGAATCTGGACACAAGCAATCCAGCGGCCACCCAACGGCACGGGGCAGGTCAGCGGCTGTCAGATCAGCAGCTCGTGCGCCACCAGCAAGGCCACACAACTCCACGGCCAAGGCCAGCGGCCAGAGGGGCTCGGGCCAGCGCAGCGCGAACAGAGGTCGCCGGACAGAGCGATGTGCAGGTTTCAGCGTGATTCAGCACCTCCCTGCTCCACCCATCTCCACTCCACATCCTGCAGCGGGCCCGAAATACGCCGCCAACCAGGAAGACACAGCCCCTGGCCGCTAATTACGCTCACTGCGCAAGGTGCTTTCCTTGATGCCCGCAGCATGGAAGTTGGATAGACAACCTCCGCCGTTGCCATCTCGAGGTCGAACCACCCTGCGCCGCCTGAGTAAGGCCAGGTACATCAGGCCGTGGCATCAGGCGTGGCATGTTGCCAAAATTCCAACAACCGCTCGGAACTTGGTGACAACAGGGCACCCACCCAAGGGGTCTGGCCAGCGTTCAGCGTGGCCGCCCCAGGCCATCCATGACCGAAACCCATGCCGCTCGCCTTCTTACGGAACGGATTCAGAGCCATGAGGAAGTCACGAAAAACCCTGTTCACGCAGGCTCTTCCCAGATCCCAAAGGGAAACCATCAACACGATCCTCGCCCTGGCCAATACTGGGAATTTGCCCGTTTCAGAAGCTGCTGTCAGGCACATCTTGCGCCTCCCTCGAGACGACACCAAGCAATGGCTGATCAAGGCCAAGGCGGGCCCTCTAGGCTCGACGTCGGCTTGCTGAGGAAGGTCCAGAAGAAGACAGAGGCTGGAAGATGGAGCCGAGAGCTGGCGGAGTCAGCCGAGGCTGCGGCCGTGGAGCCCGATCTCCCTGGCCCCAACTGAAAAAACAGCCAGTAACTGACCAGCGCCAACCCTGCGGCCACACCAAAAGGCACAATTGCTCCAGACGTTTACCACTGGGCAGCCCGCGGCCGATGAATTCCAGTCCTGAGTGAAAGGAGTGATCGCCCAAGCGGCTGACGAAGGATCAGCGGCAGGGATGATGGAAACAAACACCCCCAGAATAGTCCCTTCTGGTGCTTCGTCTGGAAAACGTGTAATCAAAGCTTTAAATCCCAACTGGCCGAGGTGCTGCGGGATGTCACCTGGGAGGTGGAAGCCGGGGCGACCGCATCGGCTTGTGGGTGTGAATGGAGCCGGGAAAATCCACCCAGCTGCGCTGATCGCCGGTTGGAAGGAGCCCAGCAGCGGCCCCGGTGGTTGCGCCCAGGGGCGATACCGCGCATCGCCCCTACCCTGAAGCAGGAGTTCGGACGTGGATCTGAACGCGACGGTGCGCCGAAGAACTGTTCCAGGCCTCGCGAAGCGCCCGAACGTGCTGATCCCCAGCACCAGGGTGGAGCAACGCATGGCCAGTGAGCAGGCTGCCAGCGATCCAGAGCATCTCAACGAGCTGATTGAGAGCTCGGCAAGCTGCACAGCCGCTTTGAGTCCTTTTGCATGGCTACGAACCTCGAAGCCCGCATCGACAAACTGCTGCCCACGGATCGGGCTCACCCCCGGCGGGCTGATCTTGCCGGTGGGCGACTATTCAGGCCGGCTGGCAGATGCGCATCGCCTGGCAAGAATCCTGTTGCAAGGAACCCTGACTGCTGCTGCTTGATGAGCCCACCAACCACCTGATGTGGAAACCATCCAGTGGGCTGAAGGTTACCTGTGGAGCGGGATGTGCCCCCCTGGGGGGGTGGGGTTTTTTTTTTTTTCGTCAGCCACGCCACCGCACCTTCTCGATCGGTCTGCAACCAGATCGTGGCCACCGAGCGCGGCATCGCCGCACCTATCTGGGCACTACAGCCAGCACCTGGAGCAGAAACAAGTGGAGGCGGGAGGCCAGCCAGTCGGCCTGCCGCAGCAGAAGGAGCTGGCAGCCACAGGCCTACATCCAGACCGATTCCCGGGCCAGTGCAACCCGCAAGCACCCAGGCCAAAGAGCCGCGAGAAACGCTGGAGAAAGTGGACCGGATCGAGGCCCCCGGGAGAGCCTCTCCGGCCCCAAGTTCCGCTTTCCCGATGCCCCCGCTCCCGGGCCCAGGTAAGCCCTGATCGAGAACCCAGCCAACGCCTACGGCGAGTCGATCTGTTTCCGGCGCCCGGCCTGGGAAGTGGAGCGGGGCGATCGCATGTTTTTCGTGGGACCCATGGGGCAGGCAATCCACCCTGCTGCGCTGATCATTGGGGCTGGAGCAGCCCGACGAGGCAACCTCCCAACTGGGGGAGCACAACGTGGTGGCCGGCTATTCGAAGCAGAACCAGGCCCGAGGCCCCTGGATCTGGCAAACGGTGATCGACACCCTGTTTCGAGCCCGTGCCGGATTGACGCCAACCCAGGTGCGCTCCCTGCTGGCAGTTCTGTTTCAGCAACGACAGCGTTGTTCAGGAGGTAAGGGAACTCAAGCGGTGCGAGACAGCAACGGCTCGCCCTGGCCCTGATGCTTCTCTCTCCTGCATCTGCTGGTGCTTCGATGAGCCCACAACCACCTCGACATCCCTTGCCAAACAGAAAAAAAATTGCCCCTCGAAGACGCCCTGCGGTGAGTAACGAAGTGCGGCCCTGCTGGTCTCCCACGACCGTTTACTTCATCTCGCGGTTGGCCAACCGGAATGTCCGAGGATCCGCGACGGCGAGCTGGTGCTCTACCGCGGCGATTACGCCTATTACCAGGCAGAAGGCCGAAGAGGCGGGAAC
>Ga0163217_1090247_pt1 | contig 19512 bp, 9 predicted proteins | sample SynspAceP_FD_185933 | JGI IMG/M metagenome (GOLD analysis project Ga0163217, IMG submission 185933) | Saline lake microbial communities from Ace Lake in Antarctica - Synechococcus sp. Ace-P (PacBio error correction) | ecosystem: Environmental > Aquatic > Non-marine Saline and Alkaline > Saline ...
GCTCCGCACCCACGGGCGACCACACCCTGAATCTGGGTGGCTTTTCGACGGCGTAAAAATTTCTGCTCTACAGATTCTCGTTGTGGCGACGGACCCGTTCTGCCAGCTTTGGGCTGGTCCCAACGCTTTGCAGCCAGCATTAACCCCGCCGACCACGCATACGCCCACGTTTTTTTGACCCAATTTTTCCGAATAGGGTAAATCTGCGCCTCGCCTGAAACTACTTAAATCGCAAAGATAGTGGTTTTCAAGTACGACAGACCATCGTGGAGAAGTAATTCTAACAGACAATGGAAAAGTAAAAAGTCAAACCCGAGGAGGGTAAGGATTCAATCCTTAATATATCAGACCTCCGAAAAAAAATGGCGTATTCAGAAAATGCGGGAGATTCTTTCTGGTTAATTGGAATCGAGAGTTGAAGAATGTAATTAACTAATGGCGCAACTGCTCAACAGTCAGGGCGATAGATAGAAGTGGGACTTTGCGAGCTCGAAAAACAATTTTTTCCAAATGCTAAGATTGAGGTTGAGATGATCTTTCCGCTGCCCGCAAAGGCTACCTGCGGACACAATCAGGGATTTCATGTATCCCTTGGCCACTAACGGCTACAATAGTTGTGATTACGACGAGACAAAAGATCATCGAAACGAGACCAGCTCCCGGATATATCCTAGGTGATGAAAGGTGGTAGGAGGTTACATCGGGAGGAAGTTTTCTGAGTGATTTTCATCCATGATGAAATGCTGAATCGACAAAGAATGAAACTTATGCGAAAGATTGGGTTTGACGCTACGCATGAATTCTAGAGCTGTTTAATCAAAACCTTTTTCCAAATCTGATATATGGCTGCGTTTCTGTAGGTTTATCACGAACATAAATCAGATCGAGTATTGCACTACTTGCTTTTATATAATTCATTCCAAGGATTTTTTATTAAAAAAACGACGTCAACAAATACCATGAACTACCGAAAAGCAAGTCAATTCCGTATGGTCGATCGCTTATTAAAATAAGTGATATCCCTGAGAAAACTGCTTTAACGATTAATAAATTAATGAACCTTATACTAGAAAGTCCCTAAATCGCAGGACTGACCTTTTATATCATACAAGAAATGCTATGATAGTACCGAAGCACCTCTTTTGATATGACATCTGCAGCAGATGACTTGTCATAAGAGTTTAGCAAAATATTAATTGCGGAGGATCAGAAAAGTCCCTTGTGGTGCATAATTATTCCAATTATTTCTGATTTGGTCGGCTGCGATAGTTTTCCGCGGATGGATGCGAGGAGGAAGTTGAATCTACATTGGTGCAGGAGCAGTGGTAGAATTAAGGTCATTCTAGATGCTTCCGAATGTCCCCATACCTACGGAGTGCCCATTTGATTGGGTGATTTGGTTTGATAGCGGGCGAGATCATGCCATCCGCAACCGCGGTCGAAAATGCGAGGGATGATAGAAGAACCATAGCTTGAAAGTATTACAAGAAACGTTTCAATGACGAGATGACAACCGTAATTGGTATTTGCGGCTTCAGACTAACTCCTATGTATTGGAAGTGGTGAGAGTGGCTAGATTCGACTAGGGCTTATTGACGGAAGCATCACTGCAAATCCCTAATTCTCTCTTCGAATGAATGGTTGACTTTGCAATTGAGGCAGTTGTAGGTTTCCTAGAAATTCGATAACAAACCGGAAGTTACCTCGAATGAAGTCTGGAACGCCCAGAAATAATTTTAAATATGATTTCCCACAGCGTCATTCAAGCTTGGCGGTGAAAGCAATAAAAATGGTGGATATGCAATTGTCTAATGCCAAACTGGTTCAGCGTGGTATCAATATGATTTATGGAAGCTACTGGTTTGGAAAGAAGGTAAAGCAAAAGGGAATTGCTCTCTGAGTGAAAGGGTTTCCGTTTCGAAGGTCTACGCTTTTTCATTTACTTCACAACAAATCTATACATTTAGGCTTTTATTTTTGAAGTTGCCTGGTTTCTTTTTAAAAGTACATGCACGTATCTTTCTTTGCAGCCCGAGTAAAGCTTTTGAAGTGTCAAAAGCTTATTTAACTCAACAAATACAGCAGTGATGTTGCATAAGCTTTGAAATAATAATCCGAAAAAGCTTTTTTTTTTCAATAAAGGAAAAAAAGAACAACTGAGACCTCAAAGATTCAAAGGTGGGTTTAAAAAAAATCAACGCAGTTCAGAAAGATTATGACCTTTCTGAGAGGAGCAGGAAAAAAAGATTGAGAAAAAATCAACATTTGCAGAAAAAGGAGCCAGCGAAAAGTTTTGATCGAAAGGAAATGAAAATAGATTCGATAATCCTACGTCGAAGCGAATCTCCAAAAGAAATTTTTTAAAAATCCAGTGATACTGATTCAAGAAAATTCAGACCAAGCCTGCGTTTTAGAGCAAAGCGTCTTTCATCTACTGAATGAAAGGCGAACCGAAAAACTTTTAATAATGAATTTTAACATCTGGAAAGCCTAGTACTCTCGAAGAGGAAGGTAATATCTAATTAAAGGAGAAAGGTAAAAGATCAGCGACTATTTATGGCTGGAACGCCCGTTATATAAGAAGGAGAGTAAGGGACCAAAGGTTTTGGCAAGCTCCGATTTGTGTCAGCCACGAATTTAGATCGCCGTTATAGTTTTGATAGCCTTCCTTGCCAAGAAGAAAAAAGCTTGACAAGCGAAGAAGGATAATTAGACTCAATAAGTTATCATTCAAATTCCTGAGGAATTTGTGTCCTGCGTGAGGCTGATCAAATGATTGCTCAGGGCTTTGATCACCGTGAATGGAGAGATATGTAACGAGATGGGCAGGAAAGTAAAAACAACAGATTCCGAGTAGTCTAATCAAGGGAGAAAAAATAATCTGAGAGCAGTTTTACGTCCTGCTAAATAAGACCGAAAGACTTTAATCACCACCAGCGGAATGATCCAATGGATCGAAAGACTTGTGAGACTTGCGTCGGCACAACGCCTGCGTAAGAAAGCGTATTTTTCCGTCGGTCGACTCATCGCATACCATAGGGTTACCCTGTTTACTAATGATGGTGGAATCTAGCAGCTAACTTTTCTCATCCTTCCAATGAAATTTAAGAAAAATCTATCAAGTCTCGCTTGACAACCTTTGACCAAAATGATGAAGAGGCGATTAATCGCTGCTAAACTCGGGACGGAGCCAGTTCTGTGGATGATTTGCAGGCTGTTGTCTTGGATCGGAAAAATCATGGATTGAGATTCAATGTTGAGAAGAAACAGAAATAGTAAGAAGAATTTTGCAACATCTAGAGCTATGATGTGAACAGTCTCTGAACCGTGATTTATAAACTGGTTTGGGATAAAAAAAGACACTTCAAAAGCGAGGAGGATATTATAGATTCTTTCGGGAGACAAGAGTGATTCGATCAAAATTCTTTATTTAAATTAAAAAAAGCTCCCGAGATAGGAAGCTTTTTTATGGTAATACCTTTCAGCGGCTTTTCCAAGAATCACGTTTGGTAATGATTCGCCCCTTTTTTCGCCAACGGATTTTTCCTTTTTTTGAAGAGGATATAGTGCGGAATAGATCGGATACAAATTTGTTGGAAGCTGGGGTATGCTTGTCGATGTTTACTTAAATGCATTTGATTTCCCCTCCATTCGAAAGTCTTCCTCGATGATCGGATTACAAGCCAGGCAGGGACTACAACTCAATCGGCATAGAAATCGACCAGATTGCGCTTCCGGGCTTTATCAAAATTATTGTCTTTGAGAATTCTTTTGGCATATCCTAAAGACTAAAAAAAGGTCTTCCTGAATCAATCAGAAGACCGCTAAATAGTGTTATTTTATTGACTCTTGTTCCCTGCTGGAGGAGTAGGAAGCTTAAGAGTTAGACTTTGCTAATGACGCCAACTCAGTGAACTTATCTTGCCTCTGTTTGTATAAAGAAGGATTGGAGATTGACCGGCAGATCTCTAGCGAAGTTGTGCGTATCAGTATGTTTCTCTTGCAGGCCACAGACATTATTGCATATCATACTATAGCTTGACAGGCTCAGTCACTCGCCTATTTTTCGCTGATAAATACTTGAAAGCATCTTGCTTCATCCTATATTATTGATGATCATACTGGATTTATTTTTTGGTCAATATCAGCTTCCTTAGACAGTTCTAGCTCTTCAGTCCATGGACTGTGGCAGAACTTGCTGGTAGGTCTGAATCTTTGACGCTTGAAATCAGCAGCCTTATCTGGATGTTTGTTCTGCAATTGGCTTCTGATAGTCTGAATATAGCATCCCAATTTGCTCCATTCTCTGGCATCAATCCATCTATGAATTGCACTTTGGTGTACCGATTATTAATCTCCTGGGCCGGCGACAAATCCTGCGCAAAGCAATACTATTGCGGCACGGATAACTTTTACTTTCCTCATTGTTTTGGTTTCTTTTATTGTTTATGTCTATTAATTCCTAATTCTTCAAAACAATTCAGAGTAATCATTTAGGATCAGTCCCAGATCAAATGCGAAGGATCAGCAGCTTAATCAAATAACTCCCGATTGTTTTTCTGTCATTCGCTCGATCGCATCGTAGATTTTCGATTGAAGTGGTTGAAGCATTCTGCTTGTTTTGGAAATATTGTCCGTTTTTGATCCCAAAAATACGACTATTGAATTTCCTGGATCTTTATGTTTCAATTTGATTAGTTCCAAACCTTTGCTGATACAATTTCTTCTGTTCAACTAAAACTCTTCAGCTTAAGAGCGTCGAAAAAGATTTTAATCTCTTTAATCCAAATTAACCTGTGCCCTTGTTTTCCCTCGGTAACTGATATTATTCCAAGCTCAATCTTTTGGATTACTTATATGAATACTCGGGAGCTTATTTAGGATGTTAATTCAGATCGAATGTATACCGTCTTATTGAGCGCTAATTCCTGCTGACAGCATTAATGAGGAGCTATAAAAATACTATTATTCAGCGATTTATCCTATGCTTAATTTTTTTGGTTTCTAATTAGGATTTAACTCCAACGATTCAACATAAAATTTTGCATAATATAGACCAAAAACTCGCTGAAATTAAACTTATCTATGAATTGATCTACTGTCCAATGGTAAAAGTGGAACTTGAGGTCCACTGCTTTTGGTCTGACCGGTATCGGATCAAATCCATATCCCCAAATAAATCCTAAGAAGTCCCAACGCTGGCATAATATTCTCGGCACCCATACTGCAGATTTATTTCAGTCATATGGGTTTAACAGTCTTTGTAAGTATCCCAGTTATTTCTGCCTCTGCAAATGCTAGGAAAACAAAAGATGGTAGCTGAGGATTTGGAGATACATAGGTATCTAACTTCCATCACATATTTGTTATAAGACCACCCACATAAGGATCTTGGCATTTAAGCTTTGTGCCTCTTGTATTCTTCTACACTGAGTGATAGATTTGATTTTCATAACCTCTCAGACCAATGATTTCCTGCTACAAGCAAAATGTATGACAGGTCATACCATCTCCTCCATTACAAATCGGAGCATCATCCATGAATGATTCCATTTTATCTACGTAATAGAACCTACAGAAGCCATAGTGGGGCTTCTTGCACTAGCAACTCAAATTTAGTTGAACAAACAAGGGTGTAAATTCGACGTGCATCAAAATACCACTTATGATATTTCCCTAACTCATCTTTACTTTTCTCATCAGGATGACTCAGCCGATCGAATCGTTAATTATATCAAGAAGCAGAAATAAAAAGCGGAGTCGGCATGAAATAGCCAACAATTGCTTTGGAACCGAATCTTGGGTAGATTGGATTTGATGATTATTAGTGTATGGATATCGTTGTATTTAGGTAAATATACTATTTGATCGACCTTTGGGATAGCATCCAACCCCTTGATGAAGTACAACGGAATTGGCTCAACATCCGATAATCTTTTGAAAATCGAGCAAAGAATTACGTTATGGTAAACGTAAAGTCAGTCCGTGCCAAGTCACCAATAATAAAATACATCCTTTGCAAGTCCCAAAGTAACTCCGGTAAATCTATGAGTATCCTACAGTTCATATTTCCAAAATTGCTGGTATGAAGAAATCGACTTGAACGCTGTAAGCGGAAGTGATTGAAGGAAAAAGCTTAAGGCATTTGCTTTTTCCGCACCATCCAAGGCTCTGTCAAGGATAGGGAATAAATTCTGGAAAAGAACTCGATCCATTGGACACTGAACCCGAAGACGATAAAGCTTTTGACATACGCCCATACTGGAGTGGAATCCCACTTATCGATATCTCCAATAATTTTTTATTGAAAAGTTTAGTTTGAAAGAAAGGCCTACTGATATACGAAACGAAGCCGTAAAATCCTCGCCCCTCCACCAATAACTCAATCTGAAATCAAATTTGTGCTCTTGCTAATTCGAACTGTGATATAGACAGTCCCTGCTTCGAAGTTGGACCTGAGATCGGATTTATTTTCTCAGGGTCAATAGTAACCAAAGAGTCCGAAAGTCTCACGAATAGTTAGTACTAGGGAGTCGCCGGTTCAATATTTCTGACCTGGTAGATTGCAATTTCCCAGCAGTCACCGAGTGGATCAGAAAGTTCGTATTCGTTTCCTTTAATATTATACGCTAATTTCAACCGTAACCCTGAGGCCCTTCACAAAAATCTGATTTCCAAATCAATCGAGCTCCTGTCCACAATTTGATTTCCATACTGGATCAATATTTAAGAACAACATATCCCGTTCGTCACTTGATATAGGGAAAACACGACGCAAAACTCACCTTTTGCAGATCGTAATTATCGTAAGCTTGGTCCAGTGTTTTCTTGTATGTAATACAATCACCAGTCTTTGAAATTCCTAGTTTGGCTACAATATCGCATCTGAGGATAATGTAAATTTTCCATTGAGGAGATATTTCGTAATAGTACTTATCCTCCTTCTTCAGCGCAAATATCATTATTTGATCTTGTCTTCGTACCGAGTCATAAAATGGAATGTTGCGACGCGATTTACGGCATCACGGAAACCTTAGCTTTGATAGAGAAGTTATTCACCTCTCCTTGTCATTATGCTATACTCTTTTTGGGGATGTATTTCGAACCGCTAGAAGAAATTGAGCTTGTGAATATCATATTGAGGTACATTTTCGCAATCCTCCTGACGAAGCACGATGTCTAGTATAAAATAGGGTTTCTGTTACGTCCCTTTGGGTATAGCATCTCCTAGTCGGTATAAGCCGGCCATCTTTTGAATATGCTAACCTCGCGCTGCTCTTATGTTTTCTTTCAATTTGCTTTAAGACTTTAGCGTCAGTTATTTCTTCATATCTTCCGATAAAAATACAATCTCGTTTATCCTCACTTTTGAGTTTTTTGAATAACATCAAAGCGAAAGCTTACTGAGTTTGGAAAGTGGTAGGGGTCCCTCGCCTCTTGAATGACTTTTTACCTCAGCAATTGAGATAATGCTTTGTCCAAATATGTAATTTTTTACAATATTTCGTTTGCGTTATTCAATTACGCTCGATATCCGCTACTCGAACTCACTGATATTGACTTATCTTTTCATCCTTCTTGGGCTTTTTGCTCATTCCCTGAAACTCAACTCGGGAGAAAATCTAGGACGCCAGTAACGTCTAAAAGCAAGTAATGTCGTCCGCCCTTACCAACTTTTAGTAAGTAAAAGATTTTACTAAACATCCACATATGATTCCCTTGTCCCAAAGCTTTTTTGAGCGCAGAGGAAATAGATCTCCAGGTACTGATCAATTTGAGATCAATATGAACGACTTTCCAACCCTGATAGGAAATAAATTGTGCAATTTCATCAAAGAGTGGACAAGCCTAACAGCTTTGAATCTCCGCGATCCAGGTAGGTTTCGGGGCTTGGCATAATTAAGCACATCCAAAATATCTAATTGCTTGCTCAGAAGCATAGCGACTTTGGCTCAAACGGAAATTGTGCCATTGAAGCTGCGCCCATCCAAGACAAAATAAAATAAGTAGAATTCTTTTTCATCAAAACTTAGATTTATGCTCATCTAGTCAAACTCAATATCTCGCTCCTGATTCTGGTTAGTCGTGGATGGCTTCATGGAGTGCTCTTTTTCATAAATAATCTGGCCACAATACGGAAGTAAAATACATACTCGTATTAGGCCACTGCCAAAGGAAGAAATTACTCAGTCTAAACTCACCAAAATAGTTCTGAATCTATGAAATTCAGGATCAGAGAATAACCGGATTGTTCAGAAATGATTCGCTACACTGATTTGGGATGATATTTTATCTGGTATTTTAAATTTTCTTCGATACTTTTTGAAGCAATGCGCTTGGGCGCTTGTGTGAAGTTCCCAATTGTCCACTGTAACTAAGGGCCGAATACGACTTTTAATCCTCTTGTTAGCAGAAATCGTTTCTTGGGCTTTGCCCATACAATCATTGGAATAAGCCAGAGTTGGTAAGATACTATCTGAACTCACACCCGAGTGGATTGAAGGCGGCTACTCTATATTTTCAAAACATCATATGGGAACCATCTCATGCAGGTAATGGTTTTTACCAACAATTCCATTGAACTTGATTTCATCCTTTGTCTGAGACCAATCTCCTGTAGAGAATGAAATAATGTATAAGTATTCCAACTCCCAGATCTTCAGCAAAACCTCTACTTGCATCTTCTCCACCGCTTGTATGGCATGTCGTGTCAAAAAATCTCATAGGCACTTTTTTTCTTGGCCAGGCGGCCATTGCCCCATGAATAATTGAATATTGTCGGGGTATTCCTGTTTCGGTCTTGTAATAATTCCTTCATTTCCTTCGAGTTTTCCGAATGCGCTAAACTTTTTTTGTGGTGGTAGACATAAACATGCCTAATTCTTATTTCAATTTATCCTAAACTTAGAGTAAACAATATTAATAAGCGTAAGGCACTTGTGGAGGCAAAAGAGTGGTAACTGATTGTTTAACCATTCCTAGAAAGTAGTACCGAGCCTGTCGTAAGGAATTACTAAGTTATCCATAGAATAGGGATATTTGGGACTTTTGCGGATCTCCGATTTAGAATTGAAAGGCTCGTGGTATCGTACCTTTCTTACTCTAGAGTATCTGTGAATGTGGGTCTAAGGTCCTAGTTCCATGCAGCTACATAGAGTCCAACTGATCATCGAGGCGATAATCTTAACCATCCCGTCCGAAGGATACCAGCCGAACTCAGTTTACTATTGAGAGGAGGAATAATAAAACGCGTAGAGTGTGTTCTTCATAAGGAAATACGCTATAAGTCCATTCAAAGAAAAGCTAAGGGGAAACATCTGAATTCAGACATTTCTCAATATCCAACGAAAATTAAATTCCATAACCTGCACGAACCCTTACGAGATCACAACCAACTCTGAATCTGCTCACGATTCGGACGGGCCAAAATTCATCAATTGGTTACATGCATCTAAGACCTGCCTGAAATAATGGCCCGTAATTATAATGCCAACCCTCGTGAAGCGTCCCAAACATTGTAAAAATTTCCTCCATTGCCAAACAAACGTGACTTGGGGTCCTACCTGGACGTCGGGTCAATTTTACGCAATGATATCAACACAGAATATAGCACGCAGAGAGCCTATATCCTCCTCCTATATCAATACTTTTTGAGAGAGCGAAAAGATCCCTGGGTCCTCGCGATAATCGAAAGCTTGAAAGACAGAAGTATTTAAGTAAATTGAAAATCTGAACCTTTTCAAGACGATGCAAGTTTAATGAAGTACCCAATTTAAACAACATGCATCCTATTTTTTATTGCTCTGGTAATCTTGGGCGGGTTAATTAATTGGTTAAGACCTAAAATTGAGATTATTTTTTTTGGAAACTGAATCACAATGTTCTCATATCAAGAGCCCAGATATTTAGTTTTTCTCTAAGCGTATCAAAGAGATTGTACATCGGAAGCTATTGATCAGTTTTCGAGCTTCGAAACTTTCTTTTTTAACACTAAACTTTTGACCTCTGAGGAAATGGAAGTGGATGCGACGAATGCGATGAGAGAATTAGAAACTTTTCACGGTATATCTAGGCTTCTCTCATTGGTAAAAGAACTTACTTTAACTTGCATACGAACTATGATGGGTCTGCATTTTTAAGTCGTAATGATGCTTACAGAGTAATTCACAAATTTTTGCCTCTGGTGGACTCAAGGTCCCCTCGTGCAGGCTTAAAGAATATCCTGTAGCCATTGCAGTGCTATATTAGTCCATCGGCCCAATAGCTATTTAAAGGTATTTTCATCAATGGTAAGGTGTGAACGGTAGATCATGCGAAGAAAGTATCATCTTTTGTGATTGTATAAACTCAATTCAAAAGCAAATTAATGCCTTCCAAAAAGGATTTAGCTTATTCTAGACTGATCAAAGTTCGAGACTCCAATTGAAAATTATTCCCTCGGCAGAAAATTGATGAGGATTCCTACCAATATATCATGGCTACAGTGGCTAAAAAACAATCTACCTGTTTCAACCCATTACGCCAAGAATTGGATTTCAAGGCTCTCCCACTTGGCAGACAGATAATCCAATTAAAGTGCCGTCTCACATGGATCATCATTAAAAATCCATTTGAGACATTTATCTGCTTTATTTCTAAAACCCTAAATTTCGATTTTAGAATCTGGAAACGCTAAAATTGTTTTTCTAAAATGTTGTAACAAAAGTTTAATTTGAATAGTGCTAAGACGAGAAAAGAGATTTTTACTTTAAAAATACTCGGATTTCAAGCCAAATGCATTCAGGGCAGATTTCATACTTCAAACTATATCTAAAATTCTGAAGCAGGTTGCAATTCGTCTATTCAGTGCTGACCTCAGCTATATCTCTTGTATTGATCACAAAACTTTTAAAGCCAAATCGCTCTATGAGGTTGCTTTGATTATACTCGTAACTCTGGTTTTTTGATTTTTTAAGGTACTTTGATTTTTTGACTGATCTATGAGGCTTCACTTGAGATAAATGAAACTAAGAATATGTTTAGTGTTCTCATATCGATTTTTCTCGAGATTTAGCCAGAACTATATTCATAATCATATCATAAGAAAGAATCATGTACCTCCACTTGCGACTGGGATAGATAACTATCTGCGAATGTCTGACAATAGAATCCTTCCACTGTGACCACACCTAAGTATCCTGTGATTCCGATCCAATACAGCTACCCTTTAATGATCTCTGAACTCACGTCGCAGACCTCGTAGATAATTTTGATCAGCAAAACCAACACAGGCGCATATCTCGAGGACCAATCCGAAATCGGTATAATCAAGGCGTATTCAAAGTCGAAAAATCAATCACACATTTACCATTCCATAAATTCTTCGATCTAATACAGGTAACACATTGTTCGAATCCTCCATCAAGAAGTTCGCTTCCCAGTTTTTGTCACTTGTAAAATTATGGAGAGTTATCAAACGAGAAATAAAGCGTTAACTTATATAATTAGTAAGGCGCGTTGCATAAGTCAAGAAAGTAATGAGGGAGCTATTTACATTTTAAAATATCAAAAACGTGTAAGATTTCCATTAGATCTTTGTTCCTTTCTGGCCCTAAAATGTTCAATAGAGTAGAACATTCGATCTAGATCCAATCTGATTAATCAGAAATAATGCCCAAGAATAATTGCACCCCAAGCGTGAACTTTGCATGGAGAAAGAATATTTACAATAGCTGAACTGGTAACGAAGCATAAGGTACGATCACTAAGATGGAAAAAGATAGTATATGATGCAATCAATATGACCCTACAAGTGCATCAAAAAGTAAATAAGCAGCATCATAGAGAGAAGTCAGGCACCGCACAGAGACTCGCGTATTTCCCTTACCATGCTGAGACTGAAATGAACTGAACTGTGGGCGAGTGGATTAAATATACGTCTTCTTGTTTTATCTTTGATATATTTTTATGAGATTGGTCCCGAAAACGAGAAATGAAACAAAAAAATAAATCAAGAAAATACACACCAGGTAGAAAAATTGACCTATGCTGCGAAATGCGATAAAATTCTAATTCTATAGAAAAAGTCCGTGCTAATCATGTACTCACGCACAAGATGAGAGCGAGCACCACAAATGATAAATTTGAATCGAGAAGAAGTCAGAGTACAACATGGGATATACACTGTAAATGGGCATAGAGCCAGTAAGAAATAATCTTTAGAGCTTAAATAATGATTATGAAATCCAACAACTCTGTGTAACATGTAGGCAACAAACTAACTTAAACACACGCACCAAGATACGCATCCGTTTAATACCGAGTGATAGAAGTATTTGAGAAAGAATATATTGACATGAGATCATTTGTAAGTGCCACACGAGGCGTCGCAAGGCAAGAGGTTACAGGTTCCTGCCCACGAAGGTAAAGAGTATTGCCACTCAATGGAAATAATTGAGTGGTGCAATCTTTTTACCAAGTTTGGAGTTGCTTATTATTGTATTTAAAATAGCGAGTAGCTATCCAGATCCTCACCATGCACCAAGCAAAGGATATATATAAAAGGCGAGCTAATTAAAAGAAATGAAAATAAGGTAGAGATGAGTACCAATACCATTGAGATCCGTAGTTGGATCAATTCTCTCCGATCGTCTTTTGAAGTCTGCCAAAAATGAAATAAACCGATGGCAATAATGCGGACTGCAAATGAATCAGGAGCAATTTATACGCTACAGCGTGGAGTAAAATTTCCTCTAAACAAAATAATTAACATTTGCTGCAAAATCATTATGAGTGTAGCAGGCAAAATCCAACATACAGTGTAAGTAGGCTAACAATTAGGACCTCTACCGATAGCCATGGCAGAACTCATCAATTTGAGTAGAGTAAGGTAAGGGAACCAAGAGGATAGCATGTTGCAAAAGTGAATTCAAAGTCATACCCAACTCCTGCTCCGAAATATATTGCTCGCTGTTTGGAACCATTCGCAAAGTCAAAAGCACATGGGCAAAGGAATGCCTGAGGTGCCAACCAAAATGCAAACATCATAGAAAGTGTGGTCTATGTATCACTTGCACAGAAAATAGATATGTTAAAACAACTCGCATCTTGTGTTTGTTGAACGGACATGGCTATTTATTTAATCAGTTCACGAAAGGAGCAGCTTCCCTCCAAAAATTCTCATCTGACACAGTAAATTAAAAGTCTGATATTCTTTTTTACACAATATGTGAGTGACTTATTCTAAGACACAGAGCTCACAGAACTCCTTGTATCCGACTACATATTTTGTGACGAAAGTAAAAATGGGATGGATGATACAACTGCTGAGAATTCTATATTTTATCTCGATTGAGAAGTATGACTACCCTAAATTCAGCGAATAGATTGTTTCGATTTTATTTTATATTATATTAGTTACAACACGATTCAAATGCATATTCGCCATAACGTCGTGACTAGACCAGCTGAATGCAGGCAAGGCCGAGTAATTGATGATTCACATTTACTTTCCCTTACGGAGCGACACTGAGGCCGTCGCGCTGGCAAGATTAACACCATAAGAATGTGATTAATGAAAATAGATCGAGAGCCATGACTCACAAGCGGAATCGTTACAATCGGCATCTGCGGAAAACATCATCGGGTTCTTCGGATATGAAATAGGATGGAATGCCTGGAGTCTTAAATAAGAATTTCATGAGAGGACTGTTCCCCTCAAAATAGATTGATTACTTCCAAACCAAGCGATCTGGGAAATAGCTTCTAAAATGAGTCCTATACCAAAGCATTTTCCCAAAGTTCCGATATGGACTTTCCATTGGCATCAGGATAATTGAATTCACGGAGTTCCGTTGGCCAAATATTTTCTGATATTATCTGGCTTTGATGGGAATCCGTGTATCAGGAATGTTTTGCTAGCACCTCCTGACACCATGCAGTGAATAAAACTCCTATCAAATCTCGCGTGTATTTATCGACCCTTAGGCAATGACATACTTTACCATATCCAGTCAATATAGAAGCACGCGTTGAAATCACTAATCATTTGTTTTTCGTAATGCGATAGATTTTAACTCGAGTTATGGAAGATTGAAGGCGAAAAATAACCATTATCGAGACTGCGTCAATAAGATCCTACGCTGAAGGCTTTCAGAGAAGAGACACATGATCTATTGATCGTGCTGACAAAACCACGTATTATTTGCTTTCGATATTGTCTTTCTTCCAACTTATGACAAAAGTTTTTCTTTGGAGTCTGAACGCTGTCGTAATTGCTAAATCTAAAACTCTTTGAAGTATTCATGAACAAATAAGATAGTCAATAAGTGGTTTGGTTATATTAAAATTTGAAACTCAAATTTATCACCTTAAACTTAAAAATATTCTTTATCTCATTAACCTTTACTATCGAAGAAATTTCCCTCCTTTTGGAGAACTTGCTAGCTTCATTTTTGCTCTTGTGCCACATCAAAAAGAGAGATTATGAAGAAATAGTGACGGGACCGCTAATTCCTGCAGAGAAGCAATATTAAAACCTATCGTCGAAGTTAAGTTTTTTTTCAATATGCGATGATTACTCTCATTTTCTGATGCTAATCTTAGAGTATATACAGACACTTGGAATCAGGTTTTCAAACCGAGGGTAAAGTGCCTTTTGAGTTCAATATAGAAATTATCCATTTGAGTTGTCAGCCAACCAAGAATATTTAAAACTGTGATCACATCCTAAACGGTAGCGATTCAAGTCGGATTTTTATTCTCACTATTTTCAGCGCGATTTTGGCGCAGAGAAAGCTATCGTGAGTGGATTGCTTACACTAGTAGTAATCAGGAAGGTCTGCATTGAAGAATTTATACAGGGAATTATGTATAGATGTGATTTTCAAGTAAGGTTAGTCAAGGCCTTTTTCATTTCAGGACAGAATCCTTACTTTGGCACTATAAATTTTCCAAGAATCGATCAAAGTGTATAAGTGTGGGAGCTGAATTATAAAGATTTTTTGGTGAATTTGAGTGAGATAGGGAGCTTACCTGACTTAAAGTTCTCATTGAAGTGAATGAATTCACATAAGCACTGAAAAAATTGGCTCCCGTAGATCTTGTTTAATCTTTCCGCAGGATGATTATAAAGTCAAAGTTAAATTGTACAGCGGACAGAATGGGAAGGAACTGAAGGCCCTTTTCTAGCTGATTAAGAACCGTCATTGTCCGATAACAAAATGCTTATTTGAGTTCTCGCATTCTTAGCTCAACTCACACTGCTATTAGATTATAATCATATCAAGAAAATTATTCTCACCGAGTTCTATGGGATTACAAAAAGAAACTCTTCCAGATGCAGAAATCTCTATCTTGAATCAGCAACTCCCTCGACGATCCTTCGGAATCCCTCAAGCTCAACGGATCAAAATCCAAGCGAATCCATACTATTTCTAAGCAAATCGTCTATTTATGAAAGGAGGCCGTGCCTGAATGAATCTGTGAAGATTCGAGAAAAACAGTTGAGCTTTAGGCCGCCAGATCAAAGATTGGAAGACTCAATACACGAATGTGGAAGAGGAACTCATAAAGCTTTTATATACTATCCCGAATATCGCCACATCGTAGTGTGCCTTCAGAAGAATATGCAGAGGATAATGAAGATCGTTTCTGGAAAATGGATCAGATACCACAGATCTCTTTGAGGGTAAGCTGCCCTCATTGGAACATGATTAAAATATGACATCATTGACTTGGATTCTTGGTGTTAAGATATGGACAGATCAGTCTATAGAAGAAGGCGCTAGACACAGCGAGCACTAATTAATTTTTCTTCTTAGATGAAGCAATTGCTAGCAATGTTACATAGAAATAACAGCCCCTACCATTTTAGTCAATGAAAAATCCGGATAGGTACTTGGCCAACTTCAGATAAGGAGGGTCAATGTATTTTGCGAGTGGCCGACAAATCTTATTAATCCCACTTGGGAGAGGTTCCGATTACCAATTTGTATCGCGATGTACCCCTTTACTGAGTCAGAGCTACCGATGATTAAAAATGTAGGCATCTTACACCTTGCTTCAAGAAGAGAAGCAAGTAGCTGGAAGCACATGTTCGCGGACTTTAGAATCGTTTGATCATAATTCGATAAAGTAGAGATTGTTCAAATCACACACCCATCGATTCGTTATAGACGATTGGAGTCGAATGAGCCTTTTGTGCAAGGGCTTCGCAAAGTTGGAACTTCCATATCGTTACTGCGGACGCTGCGGAGGGATATGGGATTACTTCAATCTTGACTTATGATTATGGAAGTCTAAACTACCGCGGCCCAAAGCGTTGGGTTGGAGGTGAGTCCGGTATTTCTGATTTTGATAAAACGTATCATCCAATCGACTGACACTGGCGTCAAAGGGGGACAAACATGAAATGGAAGTGCGTTGGCAACTCCCCGAGAAATTGTGGCCTTCAATTGAAATTAATCAACTACCGATGGAATCTGAATAGGCCAAGTGCTTCTTCATACCTGGTAATTGAGAATAGACTATTATGGATGAGACTAAGATTAGATCAATGAGATAAGAGGACGTGTGATTATTCCCATAGCCCATATTTTAACAATTACATTTCTCTTCAAACAGCTGCTCTATTTTTTCTACTTGCGCAGCATGAATCCCATGTTGAGGTTTCTTGAGGTCTGAATGAATCGACTCCGAACTGGGTAAGAGCATACGGATCGTCGAGATGCAGATCCAACTCGGCGATTTTTCCACTGCTGGGTATTTCCCCAAACATATTTTTTCAAAAGATAGAGTTCATCGATCATACTAGATCAAGCAGAAGTGGAATCCAATATCAATAGTTTTGTCTCATTCAAATGATTTTGCATCCATCAAATCCAGATTTGGCGAATCACCTAAAATCCACGTCCAACTTGATTGAACCTTCGCAGCCCAGACACAGGTACTAAACCCGGATGATGGCATACTCAATATAAGTGTAGTCCCTGCATCCTGAGCTATTCTTTGTGAATTAGAATCAGAAAGGCGAGTGTCAAAACTTGAGTAGACTTGTGACGCAATACTGTAAATGTACATCAGAATCTCTGCCTGCTAAAAGCATCTTCTGGCACTTCGGCACGAGGTTCTCAAAATCTCCCTCAGTCAATACGGAATTGAATTCTTCATTTCTTCATCTTAGAGACTACGCCTGAGGCATTAACACATGATATGGCGATAATAGAAAGGAGCCTACCTGCATTTCTTTCTCCAGTTGTCCAAGATGGCTGGATACAAAACTGCGCCGTGATCAATTAAGCCACAGTTTCGATCCAGATCGCATATTGGTATTCCTAAAAGTTCTATCCACATTGAGGTGATAGTAGATACTAAGCACACCTTTTAGAAGCGGCAATGGATTATGGCATAGTACCGAGCGTAATTATCGCACTGAGAGAAAGTCAAGGCAAGATTGAGTCCCTGACTTCCTTAAGAACAGATCATAGAAATACCTTTCGTCTACTCGATTGCGCCAAAAGCTGGGTCAATTGCATGACGAATTCGACACGCGAAGACCCAGTAAAGATCTGCTATCTTCTCCGCCTAGAAATTCGAGATCAACGCTTTCTCCCGCTTGTCCCATTCCCCCCCGGCATTATTCCCCCCCCCCCGCAAATTTTTTTAACTTTCCCCCCCAGGCCCAAACAAAAAAAATAAAAAAATTTTTTTTAAATCGTCGTCAGCATCTACTGCAATGAGCCGGAGTGAACCATCCCTCGCGCAGGGCAATGAATGTAGCGGGTCACAATTGACGGTACGGTTTTGAAGTCGTTTGATCCCAAGACTTTTCAAGTCCGAATCATATATTCTCCTAAAGTAATTCAAGAATAGAAAAACTTTGGCATGACATGGAGTTATTCGTTTTTCGTATCCTTACCATGCTTAATTTTTTTAATTAAAAGTCGATTTTGAATCTCAACCTAACCTCAAGTATTTCCTCACTTATCCTCTTTTTCTCAGTTTTTTTACACTTAAAATGTAATAAAGTGTATCCTCACTACTGACTCGAGAGAAGAAAATAACAACGCAGTAGTGCCAGCTTTATTTGAACGGGAATGAATGGAGCGAAATCGAGTGAAAGCTGATCTGTAGATCAATTTAATGCTGAACAGTTCAGATCGAGCACTATGGAGCAAAAGAACTTTAAACCAATCCTAATAGCTAAGATGGCATCCTTTGAAGTTGGCTACTGCTACCTCAAAAAGGAATCCACGGAAAATCCATTTGCAATAAATGAATTAGATTTATGTATTCGGTGCAGAAACACGGCGATAGCTGAAACGCGGTAGGAGTAATTGTAAATTGGCCCGGATTCTTAACACTAACTATGATTTTTTGACTTTGGAGAAGATTAGAGCGAGACAATCGAAAATCGTAGAATAAAAGTTGGTACTGAAAAATCTTTATAGCTAACCCAACAAGTTTATTCATGAAATCTTTTAGCACTTGAGAATAAAGGGATAAAAAGTTATTTTTATTAACACATTTTTATAAACAAATCTGCACGTCATTTTTTTCTTCGTCGGGAAGCTAGTTGACAATGATCTTTGATTGAATTTCGAGCCTCCATTTTCGATCTTGGATACCGCATCATCACTCTACTTACTCGTATTCGAGTGGTGCGCTGACGTTGAGAACATAACATCAAAAGATACTTAGCAACACCATCCTTCAAAAATCCAACAGCAGCCTACCTTTTAAGGACGATAAGGAACATTGATGTGACTTCTACCATCTAATTGAATCCTCCCAACACGCAATAGGATAAGAACAAAATCCATTGATTCTTTGAATTTTTTTGAGAGTGTCTGAAAAAAACTGGTTTTGAAGCTAAAAAGCAGTTAAGTTGACCAGATTCACAAATAGCTTCTTTACCAAACAGCAAAATTTTTTCTTTCAAAACCAGGATATATTCATCATCAGCTGCTTGGCGATCATCCGCAGATAAAATAGCAATACTCATAAAGAAAAAATCTTAGCCCACGGTGGATTTTCGAATACCTATACCATCAGTAATCCCACTTTATTGGCTTATTCCCATAAGCGAAGCTTTACATCATATGATGGTGAATCATGCGGCGATTAGTTCGTAGAAATTTTGGCAAATGGACTAACCACAACTTACAATTGTACTATCCGACCTTATTGCCGTTTGGATATAATTCAGAATTGCTATAAATTCCATTTCTTTAAATCTTTATTGCTTCGCTCATCAATTAAAAGTAGTCCATTACAATAGACACTTCTTCATTCGATAAGTGAGACTGATTTAGGGAAGTATTTTTTGTATTTTATCGTTTAATTTCCCTCCAAAAAAGCTACGACATCAATAGTTGACAGTAACCGTTTCTTCCTTGCTTGAAACCGCATAAGCTTTGATATCTTTTGGAGTTTTTACTACAAGGCTCTGAAAAAAATCTGACTTGATTTTGTTACTCTAATTTCAACTTGAATTCCACTTTTTAATTGCGCTAAATGAGCTGGACCAGTTAA
>Ga0163217_1079557_pt1 | contig 19509 bp, 9 predicted proteins | sample SynspAceP_FD_185933 | JGI IMG/M metagenome (GOLD analysis project Ga0163217, IMG submission 185933) | Saline lake microbial communities from Ace Lake in Antarctica - Synechococcus sp. Ace-P (PacBio error correction) | ecosystem: Environmental > Aquatic > Non-marine Saline and Alkaline > Saline ...
TTTCAAAGGGAGGAAAAAAGGAGAAAATCCAAATATTTTCCAAATGAAATTAGGCCCGGCTAATGGTAATTTTTTTTGGGGAGTTTCAATTAGTTTCCATCAACTTTTAAAAGCAAACTTAGCCTCATTGTTGAAGGTGCCATATTAGAAAATGGCCAATAAAAGAAATTCCCCTAAATGAATTCATCATATAAGGCTACGACCAATATCAAAAAATTTTCATCAGTGCGGGCTTTGTTTAGACCACATGGGCGTTTGGGATATCCCTTTGTTTTTTTCGATAGCCCTTTTCAATTTTTTCTTTTTCCATATATAGGCGCCGCGTACCAAGTTTCCATTCGATCTTAAACCTTCTTTTAACTTGCTTTTTGTTCTAAGTTTTTTTTTTTAAAATAATCCCTAATCGATCCCGCGGTGTAAAGCTTGGTTAGCGGTATTGAAAACAACAATCTTCTTTTTAATTGTATTTCATCATCAAATTTCTTTATTCTGCCAAAGCATCCTGCTGCATCTTGAATCCAGCTTTTCTTCCCATCAATTAAATAGGGCCTACAATCTAAATCAAAGCTTTTTACAGGTTTTAAATCATAACGTGCAACACCCTAACCCATTTCTGCAAAGTTCATCTTCGGTTTTAATTCCCTTTTAACCAGCATTTAACCTTTTAAAAGTGAATTCTACCGTAAACCCTGTAGTTTAAAATACAGCAAAGGGAATGGCTTCTTTTTTCTTTTGACAAAATCTTAACACTTTGAGAACCATTTCAAGAGCGTCCATCTAAAGGATTCCTCAAGAATCCTTGCTTCGACAGATAAATCTAAAACGCGAAGAAACACCTTTAGAATACAGTTATCGACTACTGGCCATGCAAATCTTTTCATTTTATTCCTTCCGCCAAAAAATGATCAAAAACGGTAGCTTCTAATTAAACCTTTCTAACGGGTAATGCGCCCTTTATCGCAAAAAATTCGTCATGGCTTGTATATTTTACCAAAGGTTCATAGAGATCAATTTTAAACAAAAATAAAGCGCGTTCCAGTTCAGCAATCAGTTTTTTTTAAAGCAAATGCAGTTTGCCGTATTTCTCAGAATAGATTTCAATTTTTTACTAATAATTTAATGAATCAAAAGAATAAGTACTGAAAGTTGTATTCTTTATAAACTAAAAATAGTCTTTATTTTGCAGCTAATTTTAAATTCGTTAGTTACACTCATTTTAATAGCATACACGATAGGTTTTGTTAATTTGCAAGTGAAAAATCTGTCAAAAAGCACAATTTTAGCTGTATGAAAATCAATTATTTCTTCTTCTTGCACTGTACATTAATGCCTTGGCCTAACCAAGCTCTAAATAGTCCACCTAGCAGAAAAAAACTATTCTACAGATTTTTATTTTAGTGATGAAAATACACACGACCGCCTGTCTAGCCCCTTTTATGGCTGAAAATTACAGGTGATTTTATGTGGTATAGATTATTGGAAATTGAATCTGGTGAAATCATAAAAAAATAGAACCTGTACGCAAATATGGGAAATATTATCAGAATTAGACGCGGACCGCAAAAGCCTGATGATTATATATTGGTGTGGCGTTATTAACCGATTTAGGAGGTTTGTAGCTTTCACATTTAAAAGGGGTATTGAACTTTATTAATGTGCACCCATCCCACCCCACCTCACTTTTAGCCATGGTGGATGCCTCTGTAGGTGGAAAAACGGGAGTTGATTTAGGAAAGCCTTAAAAAATCAAGTAGGTATATTAACCACTGAATTGGTGTAGTAGTTTCGAGCTTTTTAAAACTTTAGAAAGACCGTCAATAACAAAGTGGGTTTTGCTGAAATGCTAAAACACGGACTCATTAAAGATTGCTGCCTATTGGGAAAAAATTGAAAACTTTACAAAGTTGAATACCATTGATGCACCTTATCTATCATTCTGTTTCTATAAAAAATGACGTTGGTACTCAGGACCCAACAGAGCAAAATATTTTCGTAAAAATGCGAAATTATGGTCATACCTTAGGCCATGCCATCGAATCATACTTTTAAGAAGTGAGACCAATGACTTTTATTAACATGGCGAAGCTATTGCCATTGGGAATGATTTTAGAAGGTTTTTCTAAATTTTAAATTAAACCGGCTTAACCGAAGTCGGATTTAGAAGACATCAAAATACTTTTTTTTAAGCCACTACCGCTAAAGTTTTCGTTTGGTCCAAAGAGATATTCAAGAATACTACAACTAATTAAAGTTCGATAAAAACTCTCCGGCAACATTAATTTTTTGTCTCTTAAAAAGTATTGGTGAAACGGTCCCTAGATATTAAAGTAGCTCAAGATTTACGTCGAAGAAATCAATTTTTGCTTACCTACAAAGTTTAAAGAGGTTCGGTACACTAACAAAAGTAGGGTTTACAACTCTGAGTTTACAGGTCTTAAAAAAATAATCTAGTTTAGGTATAACTAAAACAACCAAAACTAATGTTACGTAAATTGTAGATTACAAAGGTTAAGCCACAAGTTTGCATTACAAATTAATTGAGTCCTTCCTGACGGATATGGGAGATTCTGATATCATTCAATTAAAACATGTGCACGGTGAGCTATTGAAGCCGTAGAAGATAAAAACCGTGACATTCTTTATCTTGTAAAAATAAGTAAGAGTCTCTCTAACTTTATCGCTAAATTTGATGACCATTATAGAGAAAGAATTAGAAAACAAGATGATTCCTGAAGTAGATAGTGATAGTCCAAAGGCTATAGATTTAAGTCTGAGATGAATAGATGCTAACGAGGATTATGATTAATTACATATAACGTTCCTTTAAAATTCTTAAATGATGTCTTAGATGGCAACTAATAATGATCTGCTGCGCAACGCTTCACGGAGAATTACTAGCCTCACCCCTTTTTAAAAAGTACTTCGTCATAAAGAATCGAAAAGGTAAATGCTCCGCATTCGTAACCGCACAAATTCCCTCTAAATATCCGCTATACTTCTTAGCATTAAATTGGCATGACGCACATATTCATCTTGGATCAAAACCCGAAACGTGTTTTATCATTCCTTGCGATACAGAGTGCTCTATATTGAAAAATGCGCTCCGTATCAATGACTGAAGCAATACCTCGGCCACCGACCATTTTACCCTTTTTCGTAGGCATAGCTCAGCTTATCTGCATCTAGGCTTGACATAAATTTCTAAAAAAAATCGACAATCATCTTTTAAGGCTTTTTTTTAAAGCCTTCCTCTTTTTAATAGGCAATATAAGTTCCGTAATAAGGATTAAATCCTTCCTTTTTAACTCTGAAAATTTATAGTACTTTATTTTTTTAAAGAAAAAAATCCTAAACATTTTGCGTTACAGGATTTTAAAGATTGCTATACACACTAATATTACATATCATTAAAAATAGTAGCATCAAACGTTTTTAATCGTTGATCGCTTTCTTCTAATGAAATCATAGTTTCTGTCTGTCTTATCCCATCAATATCGTCCGATTTTAAAAAATGATGTTTTTTTGCATGATTGGTATCTTTAGCTCTTAATTTTCAGAAAATATTGAATTTTCCCGTGGTAAATATGGGCCCAGCAGTTACATTTGGAATTTGGATTCACCGCTCTACAAACAAATTTAAGTTGATGTGTTTTTTTTCCAAGAAAATACAAACATAAAGCAATAAAAGACTAACCCAATTGTTACATAATCTAAGGTAAAAGAAGAACGCCTTTATGATGCCTGCTTCTTTCCATTTTCTTAACACGTAACATGAAACCGTCCTGCCGAAATTAAAAGTTTTTAGCGATTCCGTAAACGGTGTTCCTGGGTAAATTGTCCTATAACATATCCAGTATTTGGTGATCTAATTTCAATCTATTTTTACTTTTCCAATTTTTTGAGCGTATTAATTTTGTGCAAAAGTTAAACGAATTAAGAAATTAAACTCAATAAAAGTTTAATTATTTTAACAAAATAGTAAAGATTTAATAAGTATTCAAAAATTATTCAAATAGACAAGAGTAAATTAAGCGCCTCGTGTTTGTTTTAAGACTGTTTAATTCATCTCCATCCCGCATTAAAGGGTTTGGGTGCCGACAAAATACCCATTAGAGTTCCTCGTATTCGCTATTTCGGGGATAAACTTTAGCGTTCCATCGACTAGGGTCCTCTTGAAACAAGAATACTATATCGGTTACCCGAAGAAAATTTGGTACTGATGAGGTCCGCATTCCTTTATCAAAGGTCATAAAAATAGTTTAGCATTTTCCCGGAATTTTGGAAAATATTCGTTTTGAGCTACGCACCGATGTTGGCAGCTCAATAACTTCTACAAGCCTTCAACAAAGCACAAAAAATATAGATTCCTTTGTTTTCTTCCCGTGCATAATCATTTGCAAAATGGCCTGAACTCGAATAAAATTGTTGGTGTATTTAAAGCATTTGAAACGTATCACCAACGCAATTTGCGTTAAAGCCATCATCATACCTACCTATTTGGTTTGGGAATATACTGTGCGTTCCTTTATTCTGCCACTATAAGCTGCATACTATTGCCTTTGATGCTGATATGCTCCGTTGGTCCCGTCGTATGATGGGGCCAGAAAAGACATGTAGCGGGTTTTCCGGTAATCCCCCAAAAAAAAAACAAAATGTAAAAAAATGGGTACGCTGGTCTGAAGATTAAAAAACAATAAATTTGGTTGAAATGCGTCATAAGGTATTTTCGAAGTATACTACTTTCTGTTGCGTCCTCATTTGGTGCATCTCTGATTTTAAATCTACCTGGTTGGCGATTTACCCGAGTATATACCTTGTGCACCATCAGGATTTAAAATAGAATGATCTTAAAAAGTACATTGCGCAGTAAAGCTTAGCGCCAAATCTGATGATGCTTGTATGAAATTAAATAAAGTCAAGAACGGCTTTGTGGTTGTCGATCATTGCCATGCATTTGAAGACCACATAAATATTTTTTTAGCTTTCTTCCAGATCCAAAGGTGACGATTTTATCGCTTTGCCTAATAACAAGACAGCCCAATGTTTCTGATCCTAACCAAAAACAAGTCTGATAGCTCAAATTAAAAAAGGAAAAAACATGGTCCTTCGTAACGTAAACGTCCTTGGATGGTTTTACCTAATAGCCTCTTGAGTGTTTAAAATTAGTCCATGAATTCTTTAAATTTAGAACCAAAAGTAAGCGCAATTTTATTTACAATTGTAAACATCATATAACAATTGTAAACATTAAAAGGTTATAAATGCCCTATATTTTAATACATTTGTAAACAGTAATTTAACATGCCTATGCTAAAATTTATAAATTGTTTGTTTAATCCTGTTTTTAATTTTCAACTATTTAAAATTCGTTTATCTATTTTTAAGTTTAAAACTTTTATTGCTGAAGAATGAATTAAAACGCGCCAACATAGGCGCTAATTACTCCCGAAAAAAACAATGACCATGGTAAAGTTCCCAGAAGAATTTAATAAAAAGAATCGAAAAAAATAGTAGACTTTTATAGTTTAACCGCATCTTCTTTCGCGATAAAATTGATTGTGGCAGAGATCTAGTAATTTTCCGCATTTATTATCTTGGCAGAAACAAAGCCCAAGTTTAGATTTGGTATGAAAATAGTAAAGACGCTTTGCTGAGGGTAAATTTTAATACTGGCTTTTATATGGGAAACGGGTCAATTTCCACATAAAGAGAGAAAAACCAAGTACAACCTACTCAATGAAAACGAGTGCAAAAAATTCAGAAGAAAAAATCTCTACAAAAACAAATTCCAAATGAATGTTGAAGAAGTCATTCTTTTTTATGATGACGAAGCTTTGAAAAAGTTCCATCACATAATTACATAAAACAAACTATAAGATTCGAATGCTTGTTTGTAGTGCAAGCCAAAAAATTCCTTTAATTTGCAGTATGGCAAATCGATTATTTATCAGTGTTTTTTCAGTGTTTTTTTTAACTGCATGCTTTCAACCAGAGCGCAACTGCGAAAGCTTAAACAGGCCGAGTTTTACTTTTGAATACGAAGTTGATGGTGTTTTTAAAAAAAAAAGAGGCAAACTTTAAAAGAACCTGAGAAATACAGCCATGAAAGCTATGAAAATGTTTATCGATACGGCCATGTGGCGTGGTTAAACGATTGGTGGGAGTTCGTTTTACAACCTAGCGATAAGGGAACACCTATTCATTACAAATACTCGCTAAAGCTCAGATTCTATATACTTTTGATAGGCTTTGGGGGCAAAACAAATAGAGGTAAGGGAGTAGCCCTAAAGTTGCCGAATAGCCTTCAAATTTTTTATCGTATTAAAGGTTTTGCCTTTACACAGCTACAATGAGCAGCAAACCAAATCCGTCACCTCGCTCTTTTGATGTTTTTCATGACAGGCATAATAGAAGGTTGGTCACGACTTTACAATACATTTCTTAAGGTACTTATATGGTTCACTTCAAAACAAAGACTTATGCCTTAAAAGGTTACCCAACATTATCTCAACATGAAGGTTTTAGCAAACAGCAATAATTAGCAAAATGGTCGGTCAAAAACCAATTTTAAATTACTTAAGGTAGTTGAACCTGGCCGTTTTAAAATCGATAACTTTTTAAAAGACCAGAGAAATAAAACACAGAGTAGTTATTTTTTGATCTTAATATAAATACCGTATGATTCGGTTTTTACTGCTTATTATTGCCAGACTTCTTTGAAGTTGGATTTTGCCTCTTGCCTAGGAAAAGCAAAAGAATCAACAGGAACTTACGCTACCTAATTGGTATTTTGGCTTTCTTGTTGTGTTTAACTTATAAGTATGTTGCTTCTTTGTGAAGTCACCCGAGAGCTACCCATAGGAACCGCTTTATGCGTTTGACACGGGATGGTGCTGTTGGGACTGTTTTTAATGGGCATATTTGTTTAAAAGAACCCGCCAGATTTTTGGCGCTTATTTTTTTTAACCACCTTAATTTGCTCGATTGTGGCCTTAAAATAAGCGCTAGTTAGGTTCCTACTCATAGGCCAATTTCAGGATTACTGATTTTTTTTGCTCTTTAAACATTCTTTGCTGCTTGCCTTTACAGTCATTGTACTGCCGTCATGACTCCAGCAGGAGGGCCCCAATATATACTAGTTATGCGACATTTGGGCGATTTTTTTAAATCATTCAATATCCTAAACTCGTGGGTTTAAAATACAATAGGATTAATTAGAGTTAGGCGCATGGGATCACCCGTACTTTACATCAATACCATCATCAAGAGGCACCAGGTTCCAAACATTCTATCGAAAATATTTTAAAATCCACCGGATTTTTATCTAAAATATTCTAAACATTTCTGCGCATGATGTACCTGATCAAATGGTAATGAGTATTCAATAAATTTCTCAAAAAAATGCCTAAAATTTTGGAAAGTAAACGTATGGTAATTGAAATTGCCATAAAGCCTCAATACCCTAAAAAAATACCAACCATTTCTGGCGAAAACCAAATCGCAGGCAACCAAATGTAGAAATAAAGGTTTATACAAAAGTGTTAAAGCCAACCATTGCGGAACCGCTGTTCTAAATTAAAATTTATCAGAAGAATGGTGTACAAATATGCGCCGCCACAAAATTTAATTTCAATGATTAAGCCCTGTGGAACCAATAATAGTAAAGTCGTCTGCTATTGACAGAGAACCCAAATATACCAAGCATACCCAAAAGAGGCATAGCCTAAAATATTCATCCGTAACTCCAGCACTTCCAGGGTTTAAAAGTTCGTATACTAAGGTAAAATAAGATACGCCGAAAACCACTTTTATAAAGCGTGCGCAAGTAATGGCTGAGCGACAACGCATAAAAACCACTTGCAAATAAATCTTTTCCAAAGTCGTAATAAATCGTGAATGTTCTCGTGTGGTTTTAACTGTACGGTTAATTCTAATAAAATAAAAATAATAAAACAAGGCGCCACCCGTAGAACTAGGGGGTTTGGTTGAAATCAATAGAAATTCCAATTTTTTTTTCTAAAAATACTATATTCACTTTAAATAACAGTTGTTTAATCTTTTAAATTATTTTTCTAGCCTCTCTTAAGTACAATTTATTTTGTTCTTCTAGAAGTTTTTCCATGTTCGACAACCAGCGTGAAACTATCTTTGGGTTGTTTCAACGCTGTAAATTTTTGGGATCTTTCAATTTTGTTTTAAACTATTAAAAATTTAATGACTACAAAATGGTTAAGCGGACTATAAAAAATCAATGCCACCCTATCAGCCTCTCCTAACCAATGGCTACCTTCTTCACTACCTCTGTAGCCTTCTCGTAATACATACTTTTTTTAGCTCTGCAAGATCTTAACATCGTCTGTAAATAAAGGACAAGGGTGGCATAATAATTTTTTTTTTACCAAAACATTGACCACACTATTAAATTGGCATTCCAATGAATGATACAAATGGCCATATCCATTAAAATTCTTTATGGCAAAACTTTTAAATCTCTAAAAAACTTTCACTTTAAGGCTATTTTAAAAATAAGCGTAGGTTGACTGGTCATCATCATTCGGTTTTTTTCTTTTTCGAAGCCTCACGTCATCCGCACCTGAATTTTTATCTGTAACTTTTTTTCTACAGAAATAGCCTCTTCATCTACACCTACAATATCGTTAGTTTCAAGAACTTCTTCTTCAACATAGGCCAAAGGCGCTAAAGCATTCAAAGTTTTTTAATCTTATCCGAGGTCAAATTGATTCCTAAGCTTTTTATTCCTTTTTCGCTATAAAGTCTTCACATATCAATAGTCTGAATTGGGCTTTACATCTTTTTCCTTTTGCTTCACAAACTCTAATTCTATAAAGGCCCTCCATCAGTAGAGACACCAACTCTAAAACCGATTTTGGGGGTGTTCAGAAAATAAAATAAATCTTACCCTATTTTCAGACTCCAATTAAAAGCGTTTTACATAATACCGCTCTTTTTCTCCAATCGTAATAAATTGCCGATATAGGCTTTATTGGGATTCCATTTTCTAAGACAATCATATCTTCTCGAAAAATGGCTGTTAGTTCTGGTAAAAATTGTTTTGTAATTCCTTTCTGCGGTTACAATCAGCAACAAATCTTACCTTAAACTCACCTACCAATTCTCCTCTGCCCGTCTACATTTACATCTGCCGTACCACTTCATCCAAAAACCAAATTTTTCTAGCTTTAAAAGTAGAAACTTGACTCCTTTTTTCTTTTACTCTAATTCCGCTTCAGCACCCGCATATTTTGTAACAATATTACCCTTGGATGCCTGCCTTTTGATTAAGAACATTGAAAAATCAAGGTCCCATTTCAAGTTTCTTGATACTTCCCGCTTTGTCGTAAAAAGTACCGTAATACTTCGCTTCTCCATTTGGATTTTTCAGAAAAATAAAGCACGTCCCGAATTTTGGATTTCCGTTGTCAAGTCGTACATTTTAATCCCTAGTGGATGCTGGGTTACATTAAACGCTTTGATATAACTGGGGCTCCATTTTTTAACCATCTTTATACACCATGTTGTAAATGGTTCTCTGTCTTTTTCTTAAAGACAAGCCACATGAATGATATTTTTTACTACAAACGCTTTAGCATCCACTCTGGTGAACCAATCGTTTAATTTCACCAACTTTTGGTCATGATATAACATATCGTCAAAATATCACTACAATCATCTACTATTCATCGCGCTTTAACGAGGTTCCCACAAAACCCTTTCCCTCTTATTCACATAAAGTTTCGTGTTTCGAACCACATAACTACTTTAGTCGCTTCAATATCATGCAAATACTCGAATCTCAGATTTACGTTCGCGCCCTGTACGTATTTTGTTTTTTAAATCCTTTAAACTAGGCAATTGCAAAAGTCTACTAAATTTGCTAAGTTTGCTTTTACTTGAGCTATTTCTTTCTTCAAGAACTATCATAAGTTGCCCTGCGCTTTGTCTAGTAGTCAAATTTCGAGATGCGTTTAATCCTAAATTTCGGTTAAGACGAACAATATCAATCTTCGTTAACTACACGCTTTAATGTTTTGTGTGAAGGTGAGGCCAAGCCTTTGGTCAATAGCCTTAATAAACACCTCCCATTGTTTCTTTCTCTTCAATATCAGATAGATGCGATTTTCAATAAAAATACGCTCTAAAAGAAGAAAAGTGCCATTGTTCTTCCAATTCACTTAACTGGCACTTCTAGCTCACGCTTTAGCAACTCTACGGTGTAATCTGTAGAACGCTGTACATTTTCGGTTACACCAATAAAAAGGTTGTTCTTGTTATCTCGCTATATACATCCTAAAGGTGAAATTTGAGATCACAGGCCGTAAAGGCATAAATAGCATCTAAATGGTTTTTAATCATGGTGACATCCGGAATGGCAAATGAATTAAAATTTCTACATCTGCGGCGGTATTATCTTTCCCTATTTTTTTAACCTTTTATTCTTTCCTTATCATTCGCTTTTAAGATAGAATCTATTTAAAGTAAGAGGTGTTAAGTGCCACTAGGGTATTTCTTAATAACCAGTGGTATTCTTATCTAATTGAGATATTTTTGGCGCGCAACTCTATTTTTCCACTCTAAGACCGTCATTGAATATCCAGAAAATATCTATGATACCCGCCGTTGGAAAATCGGGGTAAATGGTGAATTTTTTGTCCTTTTAAATATTTAACCGACGAATCTATAAGCTCTATAAAGTTATGTGGAAGTAACTTGGTAGAAAGTCCCACGGCAATTCCCTCCGCACCTTGTGCTAAATAATAATGGAAATTTAACGGGTAAGTTTAACTGTTCTTTTTACGACCCGTCTAAGATGAATTGCCATTCGGTTATTTTAGGGCTAAAAACCAACCTCTAACCCAATTTAGACAATCGAGCTTCAATATAACGGGATGCCTGCTGCGCCATCGCCTGTTAAAATGTTAACCACACCAGTTTCCTGGGTGTAGATCAATAAATCTTTTTGACCGCTATGCTGCCACATGGCATCAGCCAATACTAAGCAATCACCGGTGCGGGGTGGTAACTGCCATGGTATGGCCCAACGACCATTGGCTTACTTGTGTTATACGCGACCATCATCAAGCTCCTTGAGCGAGTGCATAATTCTACGTTTGCACCCGGCTTAAAGCCATCTTCAATTGCAGTACAGCACGCTCTAAGATTACATTAAGAGGCGTAATCTAAAAACCAATCCTGTACATGCCGTTACTTTCGTAGGGAATCTTGTGTTGTATCTTGCGATTCTAAAGTTCTTGTTCGATTGTATTTTTTCCTCTTCGTTCATCGCTTCTTCGTCTCTTCCATCTAAGAAAGATTCGTATTTACAATGTTTATAATTATTAGATTCCTATAATATCTAGCTCTACTTTAAGATTTTCAATGATAAATTTTTGGACGATCAGGGTGGTTTCTTACCCATATAAAACTCTAACAAATTTTTCGATAGAATCATGTTTTTAATCCAACATTACAGGTTCCAAAGAATGTCTTCGCCAATAAAATGCTGGCAACTCATCTGGAGAATCTCCCCTACCCTTTCAAACGAGTTTTATTTCTGGCTTTCCCGACAAGGCTTCCATCGCTGCTTGTTTCTCTTCTGGAACTATAACAATAAAAAGTCTGTTTTTTATTACGGGACTCTGAATAATGGGGTTTGTAAAATATACCAAATGATTCTCTTTAATTCTTCTTGGAAAAAAATTTGCAAAGAAATCGTAATCAACACAGACGAATATGCTCCCATCGACATCAGCATCTGTAGCAATAACAATTTTGTTATAGCGTAAATCTTCCATAGAATCTTCTATGTTTAGAGCGGCTTGCAACAGGTTAAAACTCCTCGTTCTATAGGACAATTTTTTTACTCATGCATATGAGTTTAAGGGTTTTCCTCTAAGGCTAAAAACAGCCTGCGTAATTTACATCACGTGGATTTGGTAATAGATCCCGAAGCTGAATCTCCCTCCGTTATAATAACGTACTTTTCCAAATAGCGATTTATTCTTAACATCCCCCCAAGTGTACCACGGCAAAATCTCTTAAGTTTTTTTATTGTGTAAGTTCGATTTTTTTAAGCTCTTGTCCTTCTTGCCCAATTTCCGAAGTCCCAGAGAGCTCTTTGGCGCTTCTTTTCCGCCTGCATAATTTTTCGTTGCAATTTTTCTGCGGTTATCGTGTTTTTATGCAAGTATTGTCAAGTTGGTCCCAATAAAATCATTGATATTACGTACGCCACGGTTTGGGAAATTTCCCGCCCATATCGGTAGATCCTAAACTTTGTTTTTCGTCTGACTCTCAAAAACCGGCTCAGTTACTTTAATGGCTATACCGAAATAATAGACTTACGAATATCGAAGAGTCATAGTTTTTTACGTGAAATCACGAAATGGTTTTAGCATAGCTTTCTCGAAAAGCCGCTGGTGAGTACCCCCTTGCGTGGTGTTTTTGTCCATTAACAAACGAATGGTTTCTTCGCTGTATTGTGGTTTTACTAATGGGTAATAGCCACTTCCGATATCTTCCCTTTAAGTGAATAACTGGGTAAACATATCCGTCTTATGTTATTGATTATCCTCGAGAAGAATCTTTAAGTCCGTTTTCTGGAAGTAAAATTTTTCGCGTTAAAACTATGGTAACCCAATGTTGAGATACACATAATTTTAAGGCATCCGCTCTATATATTCCATTGCGGTAACTTATATTTTTTAAAAAATAACTTCATCCGAAATAAAAGATACCTTTGTCCCTTTCGTTTGGTGGATTCTTCAGGTCCAAGTTTCCTCTACTAAATTTCCTGATGAAAATTCACGGTCTTTAATTTATTCCTCGAGCCGGATTCTACGTTAAAAAAAGTAGAACAAGGCATTTACGGCTTTTGTTCCGTACTCCATTTATCCGACAGACGCTTTTTAAAAGGCTTTTGAATCGTAATTTTACCACCTGTATTCATTTTAGAAACCTCTCCGTCCACCACTTTCCCTAAGGGAATCCAACGACCATAATCGCGATACGGTGACTAAATTATCTTTAATGCTGATGTCAATTGGTCTTTGCCCCGAACCCATTAACAAATTTCGTCGAATAGCAGTTTATTCAATTAATTCTTTTAGAGAATATAGATACCGTGCATCTGCCGATCCGAACCGTGCCAAGCCTTACCAATATAATTCCGGGACGCAGACGAAATATGCTCTTTCCAGTCAGTGGAGGCGGATATTGATCTTCGTTTGTATTGCGTATTTTCTGACATATGTGGAGTTTCTTGAAAAGAGTCGCTAATAAGCAGAGTGTAGCCCAAGGATAAAACTACAAGCCACCGAAAGTAATCAACAATAATAAAGCCTTTTGTTGATAGTTCATGGCAGTCCAAAAGATAACAAAATAATTAATTCTTCTTGAAAATATATGATTTTAAGGCATTTTATTGCGGTATTAAAAATCTTAACTTAGGTGAATTATACAATAAAACCTTCTATGGAGTTTTTGTAGATTACTTATCAAAATTTAAAGCTGGAGAAAAAGGCAAAAAGCTGCTGAAGATCAAGAACGCCTTCGAAAAATGGCTCGTAAATACCTACGCCCGATTTATAACCCCAATGATGAAAAAGCGAAAGAAAAGTTTCCAGCAAATTAATGAGCTAATGGAAGTACTGAGTGATCCTGAAAGCCGAAAAAAATACGATAAGTTTGGAAAAGACTGGCCAAACATGCCGATGCCTTTTTGAAATGCTGAGGCGGCGCAACGAATCCAATCGAAACCAACCCAACTATGGTCTCAGGGATCAAATGAACGTGATTTTCTGATTTTTTTTGAATCTATGTTTGGCGGCAACAAATAATATGCGCAGGTCGTCAGCGAACTACGGCAGTATAAAGGGCAAGACTTTAATGCCAACTTTGGATTTGAATTTTAAAGGATATTTTAAAACCCCACAGCAAGTCATTGACCTCCTTGGCTCAAAAAAAATTAGATTACGATCCCTGCTGGAGTTTGAAAACGGCCAACTATAAAAATAAAAGGGGGCCAAAGGAAGCGAAGGACTTCAGGAGGTCCTAAGGGTGATTATACCTTACTTTTAAGGTTAAATGAAGACCCCAAATATACAGACGCTTAGGGAACGGACTTGGGTATAAACGGAGGAAATTAGTTTATATGATGCCTATTTTTAGGGGAAAGAAGTGGGTGTTTGAAACGCAATTCATGGCGAAAATTAAAGTGAATATCAGCCCACCAGAACGCAAAGTGATAAGAAGATAAAAATTAAAGGAAAAGGACTTCCTGTACAAAATAAGAAGGTGTTTTTTGGTGATTTATACATCACTTTAAAATTAAAAAATCCAGAAAATTATCGGAAAGAAAGAAAAAAAACTATTTGTTGAACTTTCTAAATTGAGAAAACTAAATGAAACTACTGAAAATTATATTTTGTGCAGTTATATTGCACTCAAACAAAAATAGAACAATAGTTTTTATTACGCAATCTAAACGAGTATGAGCTATGCAGCTTAACAACGATGAAAAATGACCTATAGTTTATTAAGAGGAAGAAATCACGAAGTAGAACGAATTCGCCGTTTACATTATGATTTAGGTTTAATTTTAGAAAGGCATTGATGCCTGACCATTTTAATGCAGAAAATTGGCCGACTAGAAAAGAGAAAAAGGGTTTTAAAACAATAAGTTATTGTTGTTTGAACGAGATTAGTGTGAATGCTTTGAAAATATGTTTGATTTAAAATATCGGTCGGCTTGAGCCGAATAAGAAGTCAAGAATGCTCGTAATTTGAAGGAGAAAAATCTAAATAGCTACACTTAATTCAAGGTCTTTTCGCCGTTTTAAATAGATACTAAGGTAACTCCCAATTATCACGATACAACATGCTAGTACTTTGCAGTGAGGTATTCGTTCATCTAAAAATTAAACGCCAAGATAATAAGTAGCCACAGGTCCTAAAACTTCAAAATAGAAAAAGTAGATGCTCCTAGTCGTTCCTATGGCAAAGCTGATACTAAAAAAGAAGGAATCAAAGGTGCAAAATATAGCCATGCGATAGCCTCTAAGAGATTAAACTTCTTTTAGGGTATACTGAAACACATCATAATTTCCTTGAAAAAAAGAAAGTGAAATAAGACTGCTATGGTAGGAAACAATCCACTTGGCATATGAGGTGAATTGTACCATTCCAAATTTGGGGATTAACCAACCGCTGCCTGACAAGATAACGTATGCATAGGTAACCGCGCGCTTAAGAAAATTAAAAACCACCTTAACAAAGCCGGATTCACCCTGCAGGCCCCAATTTCATCCCAAAAGGCATATAAAACCACCAATGTAAGTAAACAAAAAATCATGCTATCGATTGATTTTTAGTTAGCTTCTTTTTAAAAAAACAGACCCAGGAAAGTAAGACTACGATAGTGTGGATAAATTAAATAAATAATACGCCTCCAGTCTCACTTTTCAAGGTATTGCAAACCCATAAAATCACGAACAAAAACTACGCCATATAATAGCCAATAGCACCAAAGAAGAGCAACCAGAGCCAATCTTTTTTCGTGATATGGCTTTTGGTTGTGAGGGTTTTTTTTCCACATAGCAATTGCCAAGTAAAACGGAAAAGAAAATACCATTCTAAAGAGCAAATAAAGTAGAGATAATCTTACTCTACTTGGTATTTGATAACAAGTTTAACAAATGGAAGCTTTAGAGCGAGAAAAGAAATCACACCAAAAAATAAGCACAGAATAAACCCCTGAAAAACTTGCTGCGGATGATTTTTCTCTGAACAAATTTTTAGTTGTTTAGGTTGGTAGTGGTGAGTAAAAACAAAAAAAATTAGAAATTTTATTTCCGAAACTTGCTTTTTAAGTTGAGGATATGAGTTTCGCCCCTTTGGGGGTTGGGGGCTTTCGCTCTACACATTAAATCTAAAGTGCATTAACATCACCGTCTTTCCAATGTACTCCTTACCTTCTACACGCATTTTCCCAGCTTCTTTTACTTTAGCTTCGCTACCAAAAGAAAACATAATCCGGGTATAGGCAATGACCCTCAGCCTCGGATAAATCCTTTTTTCAAAATCGGTATGGATGACAACCCGCAGCTTGTGGCGCGCTGTTGCCGCCTACTGGATGGTTCGCAATGCACGAACTTCCTCTTTTTAAAACACCTGCCGTAAAGTAGGTTTCTAGGTTTTAATAATTTTTAAACGCGCCGCGAATTAGTTTTCCAGAACCCGGTTCGTCATCCTAGATCTTCAAGAAACATCTTTACGTTCCTTTCATCAAGGTCTCCTACTTCTGTTAATATCAGCCTCAGTTTCCTACGGCTAAAAGATAACCTCTGCATTTTCCGTTCGCCAATTGCAATTACCTATCTACATAAGCGTTCCCATTTACAGCTGATTCTTCATCAACATATACAACACAATATCATGACAGGCTTATCGGTAAATAAATTGCAAGGGAATGCACAAACTCCTTAACGGTCTTCCTTTGTAATTTCGATAGCTTTCGAATTGAAATTCCCAGCTTCTAAGCCTTTTTTAATGGCTAAATACCCGAGCTTCTTCCTTTTTGAGCTTCTTATTGCCTGTTTGCCGCTCTTTTTACTTTTTCAAGCTTTTTATCTAACAGTTTTAAATCTTCACTGCAATTCCATATCAAATAGTTTCCATTATCGCGGATAGGAATCTACAATAACCAATCAACATGAATAATGTTGTCATTTATCAAAAACAGCGCACAACCATGCAATAGCATCGTTTCACGATATTACCTAAGAACTGATTACTAAAACCTTCAACTTTACTAGCACCTTTTTTACCAAACCACGATATCTAACAATCTCCCTACAGTCGGCGGGTAATTAGCGCTCAAGGGTTTTACCAATTCTTCCTAGCTTTTGTTAATCTTGCATCCGGTAACCGTTTACGACCCCCAATATTAGGCTAATGGTGCAAAAAGGAAAATTTGCGCTTTGTGCTTTTGCATTTGATAAACAATTAAATTAAAGTGGATTTTCCCACATTTGGTAAGCCTACGATTTCCTGCTTTCATTGCTAGCTGAATTTTGTTTATTCCCTTGTGAAGGAATCTTTTTTATTTTGCGATGCAAATATATGTTTTTTACCCTCTTACTAATATAATCGCTTTTAAACAAAAAAATCTAGCCTAAGCTCAGGATTACATTTTTACAAGTAAATAAAAATTATTATCCCCGTTTGGATCATAAATTTTTGCTTCCTGAAATAGTGTTTCTTTCTGATTTACAGTGATAATCATCAGGCACGAATGTATTACAACAATCTTACCGAAAACATACCGCAACATTGCGGTTCTTCGTGAAACTATACATTCTGGTACATTTATCTGGAAGAAATTATACATAAATTTTTCGTCACTTAATCAGGTTTTCTTGCACGACAATCCGCATCAACTTCTTTCCATTAGTAACACAATTTTTCTTTCAAAGAGGGTGCCATCCTATAGCGCACATTTCGTCGGCAGGCCTTCCCGTAATATTGCTGTATTCCGGGCACTCTGGTTCGCGAGGCACCGCAATTAATACATTCGTCTGTTATTATAATTGCCATAATTTTTCTTTTTCTTTTTTGCTGAATTAAAAATTCATAATCAATAGCTTTTGGTCGCAAAGGTAAAACCTAAATACAATCCTATACAAATTATTAATGACAGACCCTTACAGCAAAGAATAGAAGCTTTTGTTAAATTGGGTAGTTTTTTTTAAAGATTTTTGCAAATTCAGCAGATAACATTGAGAATACCCTAAATTCAATAAAAGAGCTATTTTTATGAAGTTTGAAGAAAAAATTAAGCCTAGCTAAACAATTAAAAATGGAATGGTTTATATAACCGAGAAAACATTCTTTTTTAGCTTAGCTCCTGGTCAAAAGTTTTGAAATCACCAGAGCAAGTCTTCAAAATTGGAATCGCTACTTATAATTTTACCCCTAAGGGGCGAAGCAAAAGCAATTGCTTTAAAATTATGGCGGGAATAATTCCCCATTCGTTGGATTTCATTTATTTTCTTTCGTATTGTTACGGAACTAAGGCGTAGTAAAACTATCTTCAAAGATACATTGTTTATTACTTTTTTGTCGCTACATGTTAATCGAAATTTTCGACAATTTGAAACCAAAGTTTTAATGATGCCATTCTATTTAAATGAAGGTACATTTACCTCAGTTTGGAATATGGTAATTGGCAACAGGGTGGCAACAATACGGCACGGTTATTTTGAACATTATTTATAAGGCAAACGCACAATTTATTCGAAAAAATAGAAATTCAGTTCTTTTTATAACAGGAACGGAATCTCTAGAACATTAGAGGCCTTTAGGCGAAGAATGTTTTTCGGGTATTTCAATGGCTTAGGGATGCCGAAGTGTGTCTAAATTAATGGTCCCACAGAATTATGCTTTCGAACGACGTCTTTTTTTTAGGCTATATATGAGTATCATCATCGTAAGAGCAAGTAAAATTACGCTAATAATTACGATTATAACAAAGCTGTTTACTTAAGAGTGATTTAAAAATTATTTAGATAATGGCTTTTTAATAATTGAAAGAAGACAACAGCTAATGCTTTCACCATCCATCACTTTGTTTATGAAAAATACTGAGACCTAGATGCTGCGCTAGTTAAATTGCAGTCCGATGAGGAACAAAATACAAATGCAAATTGTGGCTAGCGGTTGTGGTAAAAAATGAAATACCCTTTGAAAAACACAAGTACCTAATCTAAACGATTTGCTGGATGGTGTTTTGATAGATTGACTTTCTTGTTGAAAAACATCTTAGAATTTTAGCACAGATTGCCCTAAATCCCCACAACAATTAAGACCTTTGCAACTTAAAAAAAGTATATCAATGAAAAACATAATTTTAGTGGCTGGCCCATGTATTTTGCCAACAAGAAGTTTTTATTAAAAGCTTTCAGAAGCGGTTCAAGATTTTAATGTAATGGGATTATCACTAATCGAAATATCGCAATAGAAAGCAAAGAATTTATAAAGCGTCTTAGAAAAAGCAAGAGCGCCCTTGCTTTAGAGCTTTTAGATCTTGAAAACAAAGGTTTACAGGCCTTATACCTTCTGGTGGGCCAGTATGGAGTTTGTTCGTGTGGCTTACAATCTTCTGAAAATAAGTGGGGATATTTAAATACGGGTAAATGGAGTAACAATGGCCCATAAAGGAAAGCTATAAATTTTTTTCGGAGTGGTTGAAAAGTGGCTCTTCTAAAGCAGAGAATTTTTTAATCATAAATTCCCAAAAATGGTATGGTCCGAACGATTAAGATTACCTACACGTTACTCTCGAATACACTATTTTTGGAACACTACAAAATGAAAAGCTTTTTCAAACACAAAGGTGCCCATTGGGTTTTGTGATATGAGTTCTGGAATATTTTCTCGAGAGTCTCGACTTTCTCAGTTTGATTTAATTTTTACGGCAGAGGACACATACAA
>Ga0163217_1093526_pt1 | contig 19506 bp, 11 predicted proteins | sample SynspAceP_FD_185933 | JGI IMG/M metagenome (GOLD analysis project Ga0163217, IMG submission 185933) | Saline lake microbial communities from Ace Lake in Antarctica - Synechococcus sp. Ace-P (PacBio error correction) | ecosystem: Environmental > Aquatic > Non-marine Saline and Alkaline > Saline ...
AAAAGGAGAAGAGATTGGGGATGCCGGGGGATTCCCAAAAAAACCAAACCCACCTTTTTTTTTTTTTTTTCCCCCTTTCCTTTTAAAAAATTCCCAAGAATAAATCCAAGGAAGGAAATCCAAATCCTTCCCGAAAATATCGAAAATAAAACCGCAATAGCCGAAAATTTTTTTTCTTAGCTATCTGAAAAAAATAACAACAAGGTCATTTACAGCTTGACAAAACGTGGAAGAAAAACTTCATTGAGGAAAAATGGGACCTAAATTCGCTGATTTCCGTTTTGGCTGTAGAAGATGAAAAATCCCGAAAGCCAAAATCGATTTGGATTCTGATGAAAAAGAGGGAAGATATCCCTTTATAGATTATTGTGACCCCCACCCAATGCAGAACAGGGTTGGATAACAAAAAACTAGTCAACTAGAAAAATAAGAAAAATACTACTAGGAGGGCGTTATGGTGCAGGATTTGCACATTAAGCTTTTTTGGCCATCGGGCATTCCGCTTTTTGGACTCGTTTGACATAGCAATCCTGCTCCTAATTCAGCGGTAATCCTCAAGCCTCCAACTGTTTGGTCATTTGACATTTTTCCCATTAAAATAATTTTCAAAAACCTAAACCTCAGCTTCGGGATTTTTTGCTGCTTAATAGCCTACATCGTAACTTTGGTCATTTGTACCAGTTTTTCTTATGAACCTCACAGAGGACAAAAACATCAAAAAAACTATATCGGAATTCCAGATTGACAAAGTACTTTGTGGAGTTTTCCAGCGACTGTCCAGCCCTATTTTCAATTTTGAAGTACTTAATATATCCGTTTAGCTTTTTGTCCTTCTGATCGTAGCCGGCCGTCTGGAATCTTGATTTTACTTAATCCTTTGGATATTACTCCTGTAGCAAGTCGATTCACCGAGCGAATCAGAAAATGAAAGGTGGAGAAATCCACGTTGGATAACATTGAATTCGATCGCCTCAAAGAGAAATCTAACGCCTAGTCCTTCATATCAGAAATCCCGGACTAAGACGATTCCTTTTGAACTCCTTCCGAGTATTGGGTAAGGTGATCGAACAATTAGGAACGTGCGCCTAGGACCATTCGGTAAATTTTTCCTAAAATGTATTCGAGGTGATCCTTTGGATTGAATTTCGTCCTTTTTTGATCGGTCTAAGTATTTTACCCATTCACACCGATTATCAGTTCTGTTTGTTTTAACTTCGGCTTTTGCACCAATGAATGATTTTGTAGTCTTGATGGCAGAGTTTTCCTTTTGGAGCTCTTCAGCAACTTAAGTGCCTGTTATGGCTTGTGATGGCGGCTTCATCCTGATGATTTATCCCAGGAATCTACATCTATAACTACTTGGACTTCTTAAGCGTTTTGGCGCAGAAGAGCTGCTGATAGGCGGGTCGATTTTGGGCTCGTGGTTTAAGGACTTTGGGTTGCTATGTGTTGGTATTGCGCTTTCCAGATTCCAAAAATCGTGGTGCAGTTCTAAGATAGAAAATTGGTTTAAGACCGAGGAGACCCTTCCCTATTGTAGGAATGAAGCGATTGATCCTTCAGCTAAACCCAAATCGGAGAAGACCGACATTCATCAATTATCCTGAAATTAGAGGGCACTTCGAACAGCTTAGGACCTGAGCAGGAATATTTCTCGAGAGGAACGAACGCAAGTAAGAGGCGAATGATATTAACGCCAAGTGATTACTATATACCCTTAGTCTTTTTGGATTCGATTGTGACCTTTGATGAAGGCCTTTGAATGTAAGTACTCGGATTCATTCCGAGATCAAAAGCTAAATTTAAATTCTAGAAATCCTTCGAAAAAGCATTCATCATGAACGATCACTCCTCTGAAGTACTTTCGAAAACACAATTTACCGAAAACGGGTTTCTGATCCTCGATCTTTTCTTCTAATACGGTAAATGGACTTTCAATCAAAAGGACTGTCTTGCTTGGACTTGTAAAATTGAAGATGAGAAGAACAGAATCTGATGAAGAAAATTGTGATTTCCCCTGACTCCACCGAAGTCTCCAAACAAAGTCTCGACAGTCCTTAGCAAAGTACGATACAAAGATTCGAAGGCAGTAATTCTGTACCAAAAGCACCCACTGGGTGCTTTTTTTTGTATCTTCTTGGCAAAAATTAAGTACTTATGGACGTAACTGTAAAAATTTTTGGGAGGTGCTGGCTCAGTCAACTGGATCGCGCTTTTAATTGATATAGGTGAATTTGATTCCCTAGTGGATTGTGGTTAATTCCCAAGGTCGGCGAGAACTCCGGAAAGAAATTGGGACAAATTCCGGCTATTGCCCTCTTGGTGAAATGGAAGCCATTGTGGCTGACGTCTATGCCCACTGGATCACATAGGTAGCTTGCCTCGAATCCGTGAACAAGGATTCAATAGAAACGATCTATTGTACCGAAGCAACTGCTGAGCTGGCAAAAATCCTATTATATGTGATTCCGAAAATTACAGGAAGAAAAGCTGAGTATGCCAAAAAGAAAGGCTATTCACGTCCATGAACGACCTCAGCTCACTATAATACTCAGGAAAGATGCTGAGGCAGGTTTTTCCCTATGCTTGTAACAAAACCATTTGGTAAAAGCTTTTTCCCATCCAGGATCAATTGAAGTTTACCTTTTACCATGCTGTTGGCCATATTTTGGGTGCATCCATTGTTAAAATAAATATCAAGGGAGGAATCTCAGACAAAACACTTGGTTTTTTCAGGAGATCTAGGAAGGTACCATGATCCGATTCTCTTTTCCTCCCTACATTGGATTCCCGAAGCTGATGTCATTTGGATCGAGTCCAGCCTATGGAGATCCGCATTCAACACCTGTTACGACCTTCTGAAGAACTGGCTTCAGCAATTTTAGAACACATTTAAATAGAGGTGGCTTAAGTGATTATTCGCCATTTTCTGTAGGAAGAACTCAATTGGTGATGTATTATTTATTCCCACTGATGGGAGAAAAAGGAAAAATCCCTGAAAGTGCCATTTTCTGAGTATTCTCCATGGCTATCAATGCCTTAACCAAAGCTTTTACAAATTTTCACCAAGAATTCATAAATTAAATGCCTGTTTTTAAGAGGAATCGATAATCATCCTTTTAAACCACTCACAGCTTCAATTATTAACCAAAAACAGGAGCAAATCCAACATCCTTAATATGGATTCAGAAGGAAATGCAATTATCCTCTTCTGCCAGTGTGGTATGGCAACGGCGGGGTACGAGTGGTTCATCATTTATATAATCTGCTTGCCTCATAAAGAAGAACGGGTGATTTTTCGTTGGTTTTTCAGCTGAGGGACCCGAGGAAGAAGGTTAGTTAGACGGTGAGCCCTCATTCAGATTTAATGGAAATGCCTGTCCAGGTAAAAAGCCAAAATCTATAGTGGTAGATGGGCTTTTCCTGCCCATGCAAAGATCAAGAACGAACTTAATGGAATGGGCTGATGGGTTTTTAACTGAGAAACCGGAAAACTTGCATTTGTCGTTCACGGAGAAAAGGAGGCATCTGCTGTATTAGCCAAAAAAGCTCATGACGCTAGGTTGGAATACACATAATTTCGCAAATTATCCTTGGAGTCAGTTAATACTTTTTTCGACACAAAATGAAAATCTATTTAATCTTCCACTATACCTTACGTGTCGACTTTTTGGTCTACTGGTATTAGTTTCACCCAATGCATTCAATGAAAGGCTGAAGATCAAGGTGGTATAGTGGGAAAGTAACTTGGCTAGAAGGAATCAAAAATGCCAAAGCATTAATCTGAAGATCAAAAAATCTAAATGCCTCCTGAGCGGACAAAGGCAATCCTGTAGTTCGACGTGATTAAAAGTTTAACCCCGTGTAAATATGGCAGAGCCAGACTAGAGGATGGACTAAATTCAATCTATAGCTGGTAATCCCTAATTGAGCCGAAAGTGACTAGTGGACGAAAAACTGGAAGATATTCCTTAATCTTCCCTGTAGGTAAAATATCTCTGTTTTACTGTAAGAAGAGGAATGGCTTAATTTGCATAGCTTTGATGGGAAATTGGAAACATTTGAACGCCCTAATTTATACAAAAAGGGGAATGGGTAACCCGGAATCTGTGATTAATTACAAAGCTTTATTTTTAATAAGAAATCTTTTTTTTACACACATCTTCAATTGATTTATAACCACCTAAAACACCAATAAAACCAAACACTCCTAAAAATATTTTAACTTTTTTTCACTTCCATGCAAAACCATTTGTTCCAAGCTCGCATCTACCTAATTGAAACAAAAAGCAATGTTCAGCCAGAACTAATTTTTTCTCTACAGAGTTCAGGTTTAATACAGGTTTTGCCTATCGAGGCGAAACGGGCTGCACCAGCGGCCAGCCTGTATGTACCTACTCGGAAATTTTTCTGGCGATCTGCATCGCGATATTTAAAGATCGGGAACATGCAAGAAGATGTGATGAATCGAGGCTTTCATGAAGATTTTTGATAAGCTTCACGTACCCAAGGTCTGGCAGTTTCGAAAGGTTGGTATGAAGCGGAATCCATCGTCACACAGGCAACTAAATGACGCTGAGAAGTCAACCGTCATCTGAATGAGGAGATTAAATGTGGAAAAATGAACTGACTTAAAGATCATTCTCGAACTCAATCATCTTGAAGTAAGCGAGATCTAAGAGAACTGGTCGAAAAGCCTTCCGGTAGGATACCGACAGTAAATCAAACCTCTTTTCGCAATTGAAGGGTATTCTCCACCAAGAACTATTGGCTGATCTAGCCGGAATTACAGGAGTACCTTCTAAGTTCCCAACTCAATCGGGCTCGAATACTTTGAAAGAAAAAATTGCCCCGTCAATAACATTACTAAAAAGACAATGCAAATGGCTAATAAAAATAAGTAATCTGGATCAGTTTTTCATGGAAAATACTAGGAGGGAGGCAAGATAGCATCAAACCAAGCAAACTAGCCTGGGAGCGACTGGAAAGCCAGCTTCCTCAGCAGAGAAAACGGACTCCTTTCATCTGGTGGTCGGTGGGAGCTTCTGTTGCAGCACCTTCTTTGTAGCAGGATATTTTTGGCTTTTAACTCTTTCTCTACCAACTGTAGAACCAATATTAATCGCCGCTTCTACAGAAAGGAAACCAGATGGAAGAAGTAATCGAACAAACTGAGGAACTCCAAGTGCAACTGATCAGGAAATCCAAACTCAACGCTGAAGAAAAAATTAGTGTCCAAACAAAAAAAGAATACTAAACCAACTAATTACAACTACCCAGAAAACCAGCTTCCATTAAGGTTATTCTCCAGCCAGCAACTTGATTCGCTGTAGCAGAAGATAAGCCTGAGGTGAAGAATCCAGACGTAAAATTGAGGCCAGTCTTGTCGTAGAAGAACCCAATCTTCCAACCATGAAGCTTCCTATCTGCAAGTCACTGAGACTTGTAGCTAAAAGGCAGAACCCAGCAAAAGTAAGGGAGACCAACCTATCGAGTAAAAATCTACTCAAGATGGCTTGCCAAGAAGACAAGACCTTGATCGGATGTGCTCAACAAAAATAGTAGAAACAAGTCGATAGGATTACTCGAAAAGTAGATCAAGGCTTTGCAGACCTGCAGGATGCAAAAAACAATCTCTTTACCGCCCTTGCTCACAAAAAAAGAAAAAGCGGCTGAAAGCCATAAACCCAACTTAACCCACAGCTTAAAAGAAATTATCAATGAAAAAATACCTGCTATTGCTTTGCCTAATGGCAATCGTACAGATCGGATTTTTGCATCCAATGATATGGCCTGCACTTGAATCACAAAATAAACTCAGATTCCGTCATCGTGGAATTCGGCGAAATAGGAAAAGTTGTTTATCATCGTCAACGAACAAAGAAGACTCGAAAAATTGAGTCAATGAATCATTAATGAAATTATCCGCGAGCTGGACTTGAAGCAAAAACGGTGAAAATGGTGGAATTAACCATCGTTCAGATTCAGAAGAAAGACGGCACCTCTAAGGATTCGTCAGAGTGAATCGAGGACGGATGGAAACTGAAAGTTTATATCGGAGGAATCCGCGTATTCGTAAGACGGAAACCGGTGAAACACCAAAGTAAAAATCGAGTCAGGCCTGAAGAAGAAATCCGAACCCCTTTCCGGACCTTTTTTCAACATAGAATCCTTGAGTGAATAACTACTTGAAGTGCAGATGGGGGAATTCCCTCCTCGACAATCCTTATGTGGCAGCAAGCCTGGGAATGTTATGGAATGTGGGTTCTAAATTGGATGGCTGCACAGCGAATCTCTAAGGCTTTCTATTGGGAACTTGCGGAATGGATTCCAAATTCAATAATTTTCAAATTTGAAAACCGTGATTTCCAGGCTGTCAGAGGTGACAATCAGTATTGAGTTTGCGCAAATAGAAATGATGTAAGAAGGGATTCAAGGTAAGAATTTCTGCTTCCTACGTCACTGCCATGCACAAATGCTTGAATTAGAACTTCGCAAAAATGAATGATCAATGAGGAATGGCTTCGGATAGCGAATAGGCCCTTATGCTGGATATCTCTGGCGGTCAAATCCAAGTATGTATATTCGCGAAACTTGAATGGCTCAGGCCGCAAGAAAATGACAAGCAAAATTACCGGCTGTACCTACAAAAACTTCCGCTACGGGACTTAACGTGGAGAAGTCGGCGTCGGGCGGCCGTGACTTTTCTTCTCTACCTACGTACTGAATCAATTATTCAAGAGGAAAAGGTCCAGACTACATTCGAATCCCTTTGAATTGTATTCTAAAAAAAAAAAAACAATGGGCGAGGCTAAACTTCATCCTTTTTTTGAAAAAACTTTAAAAACCAACATACCATGAATCGAATTATTATTCTTTACAGCCTCTTTTTTCGGTAAGCCTTGGCTCCTTGACTGCACAAAAAGCCTGACCAGTACCGAAGTGAGAAAATAGAAGGTCTATACCATCTTGGGCAATACCTTGGTACTATGAAAAAATATGAAGTGGGAACTAGCCTCCTAGAAAGTGGAAGCTAAAGACTATACAACTATAATTCACAGTCACAAGCAATCCAAAATTCTCATCTGATATGGAAGTAGATGCTTGACTGAATCCTGGACACCGACGGACATGCACCTCAAGTAAAGCCTTGGGGCTCTTGGAACGTCCAATCTGAAATATGGTAGGAAAACCTACAAATCGGGCGAAGAATTTCCATCTGAAAACTGGCTGGGAAGTAAGCTGGATATATATTTCAAACTGGAAACACAATCTGAATTCGCAATCAAAAACTATACAAGGAATCTCATTCGAAGTTTTTTTCTGAGGCGAAAGGAACCAGTCCAAAAATATCTGCATCCTAATGCAAATGTGACTTGGTCCAACGCTTTGACTCAATGATGGAAGCTTCGACTTGGAATCGGTGAGTAATGCTGGTCTGCCGTCTCGTGGCAAGGAAAATTCGTCTACGATGACGCAGTGGAGAACAGCAAAAGATTTATGAGAATCTCCATAATGTTACGCTTCTAAACGTCCGTTATGGAGTTTCAGAAGCAGAAATTGGGAGTGAATGATTCACCTCTTTTTTAAATTAGTGACCTGCAATGAAGTATTGAAACAGGAAAAGGCCTAAACTTAAACGCGATCGCTTTTGGAACTGATCGTTTAGAATACCAAACCTATGAAAAACTTGAAACCAAAATTTTTACGCTAAGCTTAAGTCTTACTTCTCGTAGCAACATTGAAGCTAGCGCTCAGAATGTCATCGCGTCGATCAAATAAATGCCTACGGGCTAATATCAAAGTCAGTCGAAGTCAAATGGCGGCTGGCTGAATGTACTTATGAAGGAGGCTCCAGCTCAGAGGTAAAAAGTAGCAGCCTAATCTGGAGTCCAATGAAAACCAATCAAAGACATCGTATTTGGTGACTTTGGGGTGACGTCCTGAAAAATCTCCTACGAGCGAAACAGTAAACAAATTAGCTCTTGGAATAACAAAAAGCAAAAGGCATATCAAGGATCACTGGTCCGAGAGAATTTGCGCTTCCACTTCGGAATAGCTCAAGGTTTCATTGATGTAAATAATGTTTTCCATATTGAATACGGTTTTGAAAAGTATTCCTCAGGAAAGATCAGCTTGCTTCATCGATCAATGGGAAATTCTGAATATTCCAGGCCTCTTCTTGGTTCCTTGAAAAATTGATGGAGTAAGGTAATGTCATCGCAGGAGTCACCATGGAAATGCTGATATCTCAAATGTGACTGTAATGTTTTCAATATCAAATCTACCAGTGGCTTGCGCTGGATGCTGAAAATGTAGGGTGGCGAAATTGATTCACTTTGACTTCGGCAATGCCGAATTACTAAATATCGGAACCTTAGGCTCGCTGAGATTCACTCGGGAAATATCAAAGCTGAGACATGCGGCTTGGGTGACACAACTCTTTCTCCGGCACTTCAGGCTTCCTTCGAAAAGTTGTCAGACACCTCTGACTTAAGGCTTATAACTTTCGCTTAAAGCTTCTTCAGGAAACGTCCAAAGTTGGTAAATGTTCAGCAACGGCAAATCCTATTTGGAAATGAACAACGGTTCTGGTCCTTGGTGAAGGGAAATATTTCTTTCAGGAATACATTACCAAGTGCGAAAAACTTAACAACCACCAAGCATATAAATCGAAAAAACGGGCAGGTTGAATCAACCTGCCGTTTTTTTATGATTTTTTTTAACACAAAGGATTCCAAGGTTTCCGCTAAATAGTTACAAGAAATCAAATCGGTTCCATCCCTACCCTGCGGTAAGGTAAAGTCTTTGGAATTAGGTTAAGTTTCTGTGCTCCTAAATTAAATTAAAAAAAGTGACTCTACTGCATAGTTAATTTCAACCAGAACTTCCACAAAGCAGTATTACGTGTCAGGCATCGGTCAATGAACACCTGTCATACTTTCATCTAGTCTGGTCTGGAAATGCTAGTACGAATTTTGTCCTTTTTTTCCTTGTCCGTTTGAGCATTTTGCTGGATTCGATCTGGGGTAGGTTTGCTAACCGAAAAGAAAATTAAAGTCACTGCGAAATCACGATGAAGATCGCCATTTTCAGAAAAAAGAGTAATCCGCAGAACTAATTAAAGAGATAAAAAATAGTAGTACGTAAACGTTCTTTTGTAGCGTTGTATAAGCCCCTGAGCTTTAGGATCAGCTCATCTGTCAGAAAAGGCTAGATTTGATTCGCCTTGCGAAAAGCATGAACTGAACCAGCAAAAAGTCCAATCCCAAATCCATCCAAAACTGCTCGACTATACCTCGGGATTTCTGGAAGATCCAATTGAGATTCAAGAATTATGATTAGAGATATATTCATCCCAAAATCGTCAAAACCTACCGCCATCAAAGACCAAATTCAATTGTCCGTTCCTCTTATAAATTAATCGACGTAATTCTAATCCTTCCAATATTCCCTTAAAGTTTAATTTTTCTATTGCCCAACTGCTAATCAGTTGGGCTATCGAAACATGCCCACCGACAAACCTTCGCAGTTTAAAAAAACCTAAAAGGTTTAGCTACCTGCCAACTGCCCCATGCGGACTACTCTATTCTCCACCTTGACATCACTACTCACCGTCTAGAAACGCAAAGCAAGCACATATCCTGCCCGATTTCTTTTTCAACTTAGACCCACATCCTCATCCATTTTCCAACTTCTCCACTAATCAGCTTTCCGACGACAAGCGGTGCAAAGCCCACTTTGCAGCTATAAGGCATATTCAGGTTCTGGGCGAGACCGATTTCAAGAATAGTTTTGGTCCCTGGAGCAACTGTGAATTAAATGTTTCTTCTACCTTCTAGCTCAACGGTTACCTCACGAGTCAATCCTCCCATATCCCACTGCAGCAAGCTTCAATGTGCTTTATCAGCCGCAGCCGAGTAGGAAACTTTCCCGAATGGATTTTTATCTTTGGCCACGCCGAATTTGACCCAGCACTTCAAGTGTTGATTCTCATAATTCCGTCCGGACTCACAAGATGAATATAGTCGGTTACAAAAATCGGTTTCATTCTGCGCCTTTTGTACAAAGGGCTGAATAGTTCTCCTTTGGTCCAATCTACCCCTTATAGCCAGTCCAAAGAATCAAAGGGCTGACTCAAATTGTGAAGCAACGTGAAACGTCTTTCAGGAATTTTGCCGACACTCAGCTTTTCTAATTCCATTTTTGAAAATAATTTGCGGCCTCAATTTCTGCTACAAATAGAGCAAAGTCACTTTTGACTTCGGCTCATTGACCAAAAGAGATTTTCAAAATCCCATGATGGGGTATCCCGAACCCACTTCCTCAGCTACCAGAAAAAGATGACGATTATTTTTAGAATGAAAAATCAGCTGTATAAATTCCCCAATTGGCCAAACATATTGATTGGTTTTACCTGGGAGGATTTTTTCATTGAGAAATATTCGAAAATAGTCCTCCGTCGACCACCGTTTCCAACTGAGATTCCCCAGGATAGGAATCTACAAAAGGGGAAGTACAAAGAACTTATATGATCGGACGTTGTTCCTTTTCCCCTCAAAGTCAAGAATCACAAGTCAAAAAACTTGTCCTGGCCTTGTATTCTAAAATGGCTCCCGCTGCTCAAAATACAGAAGTCACTGCTATCTGCTGCTTGTTCTTCTTTGACTACCTCCCTCACTTTCCAGTGTAAATACGAAATTGGTTTTTACCTCCTCCTTCTTTTTCTTGAATAAATTAAACATTCCGGAATCTGAGCTTTATCTTTTTAAAATCTTTTACAAAATTAACGCCAAGTGTACATAATCGGTTTTTGGACTAATTATTTGATATGATTAACTACCGGAAGTCCAAGGTGGTGTCGGAATTTTTTCGGTTAAAAAATTCCTGATTAAGTGAATTTTCACACCAGTTTGCCCTCAAAAAAAATTAACTTTTAATCCTGAAACCAATAGAAACCAATCAAATGGAAATAAATCGCAACTGACGCGTACTTCTGTAGACGGTTCGATACGCTGCATAAACTGCCCTAAAAATCATACACTTCGCGCTTATTTTCTGGTTGCCTTTATCAATATACCGAGTGCAAGTGGAAGTGGAGTAACTTTGTTTGCCTTGGTGCGAGCTGCCACTTTCCTCGCTCAGAGCGTTTGATCAATTCACTTTTTCCTACACTTCGATCGTGGGTAACTGATGTTTTCTTGGATGATGCTCAAAAAAAATCAAGACACTGAAAAGGTTACGAATCACGATGTAGAAAGCCGTTGAAGTAATTTCTGAAAGAAAAATTTGAGTTACTGGGGTTTGGATGCTTTTAAAGAATTCATCCATTTTGGTCCTTACCTCACAGGACATAATAATACAGCAACACCATTGAATGCTGAAAACAAGGTCTTCATGAAGAGATTTCCCCGGTCATCGAGGGAAGTGAATGGAGAATCTTGCATGATCTTGCTTGAGGATTGGAAAGAACATCGCCAAATGCTGGCAAAAAGCCCATGGACAGCCGGAATCCCCCTCTCGTCTAGGGAGAAGAAATTAAATGTGTTCGTAGCTTCGCCTAAAAGGTCAGAGTGAATTACTGGAGCAAGTTCCATTCGCTGCAGTTTGGTGGTGCACGGAAAATGAACCCATCATCGTAGCTTATCCCAAGTTATTGATTTGGAATGGTTTCGCTTTCAATTTTTGTGGAACCAATACTTTGGGTCTGGAGAGAAGCTAACCCGACGACCAGATTGAGCATTACATAATATGGCAGCAATTTTTGATGGGTTAAAAACGAAATCAATACAATTTTGCTAGACCTTTCGAAAGACGTTTGCAGCTATGTGTCGAATGAGTTATTTCAAACAAAAATCAAGGATAGGTAAATCGGTTCTTCCGCCATGCCAACATAAAGTCAATCCTATCGACTTCGAAAATGCTGAAGGGAATCCTGGGATTGCAAATGCTTTATTGGAAGCATTTAGCAGGCAAAAAACTCCCAATTCCAGACTACAGCGCGATTTGACAGATAGTACAGTTCTCCGGATGCATCGGAAGTCCACTAGCCCATCTGTTGATTTTCATTGAATCGCTCAAGAAAGCCTTGGTAAATTGGAACTCAACGAAAAGCGCAACATCCAATGCAGACCTAGAAGATACTGGGCGTAGTAGCAGAAAGCAATTCAGACGATTTTTGAGAAGAGAGTCTTTCCAAAGCCTTATGAAGCACTGAAAGATCTCACCGCGAACCAACAACAAAATCAACAGCAGAATCGATCGCTACCTTTATTTCAGGATTGGCAGTTCTGAAATGCCATCAAAGAAAGCCTTCGCAAGAATACGCCTTGGAATTATAACGGGAATTTAAGTACGCCCGAGGACATACTATTCCGCACCCACGCCAACCGTTCGTGGTCTCCACGCCAACGTTCGTGTCTCACACGACGGTTGTAAAATGAAATAGAACGTGAGTGGAGACACGTCACGCGGCATCGAAATCCAAAAATTATCCATAAAACCTGTCCTCATAGAAATCGGTTTGTAAAATGAAATAAACGTGAGTGGAGACACTCACGTCGGCATCGTCATCTACAATTGGAATTCTGTCTCCATCGTCCCCGTCTCTCCGCCTCGTCGTGCCTCGTTCGTGTCCTCGTCTATCCGCGTCGTCGTGTCCCCACGAACGACTTATAAGGTGAAATAGAACGTGAGTGGAGAATATTCCGTCCGGCATCAAGCATGAACACCCCACCAATGCGAAACGTGAGTGGAGAACACTCACGTCAGGCGTCCAAGTTATTTACCATTGGTATTCTCTCCGCCATTGTTCGTGTCTTCACGAACGATAAAATCGATAGTTTAACCTATTCCGTTCGCCTATATGACCTTAAAATCCAAAATTACCATACCTGTCCATAGAAATTTGTAAGAAGAAAAAAGGAAATCTAAGGGGTCATTGGAAAGCATCATTTTTTCCTAACATGGTTATTAATGGATATAATCGAGTTTTTGATAAATGATTTTTAAGGCGTAAATAACTCAATCCCTAAGGAGTCCTTTTCCAGAATTCCATAAAGATTTATTGGCCTATCTACTTTGAAATTCTATAAAATCAGGATTGATAATTCCTTAGAACCTTTTCAAAGAAACCATGAGAATGTGAATTTTAAAAAAACTAGCATGGGGCAATTCTTACCCCATTCATTCCTAAAACATTTCCAAAATAAAAATGAATGTGGTTAGGCATGATGACCAATCCATAAACTTTAAATCAAAAGGCTTATTTGACAAACCAAGATAAGGCTTGAAAGAATAAAGTTTAGAATGGATTCTTCTCAATATTCAAGAGAGGGAAGCCAATGATTGATTGTTGCAGTAAAAGTAAATTTGCCCGATTCATTTTACATTTTTTTTAGCTAAAATAATTAAACGTTAGTGGAAAGATACTCCAACAGTTGGCATCGTCATCTACCATTGAAATTTCTTGTCTTCCTCGCCCCGTCTTCCGCCGTCGTTCGTGGTCCCCACGAACGGGAATAGTAACGATGAAAATAAAAACGTGAGTTTTAACAACCGCAACCGTTGTGGTCCTTCACGAACGGCACTAGTTAACATGAATTAAAAACGTGAGTGGAGACACTCCACTTGGCTTTCTTACTTATTCTCCGCCGTCGTCGTATCTCCACAACGGTTTGTAAAATGAAATAAAACGTTGAGTGAAGACACTCACGTTGGCATCAGCGTTTGTAAAATTCTAGGAATTCATGCTCTTGTTTAGGTTAAAAAAATCTCCGGCCTCTACATCTCGCCGAGCCTCCACCAAGCCCGCAACCGCAAACCCGTTCGTGTCTTCACGAACGCACTAGTACGGATGAATTAAACGTGGATAGTGGATGACCTCATCGTTGGCTTCTACTTATTTCTCCGGTCTGTCGTTTCGTATCTCCACGAACGTTTGTAAAATGAAATAAACGTGAGTGGAGACACTCACGTTTGGCATCAAGGCGTTTGTATTCTAGGAATTCAAATGGCTCTGTTTTAGGTAAAAAAATCTCCGTCCCATCATGACTCTCGCCGAGCCTCCACCAAAAGCTTTTCGATAGTTGGAATGTTTAGGCACTATGATCCGTTCGTATATTTTTCAATCAATTGAATCTGTCCTACATTCCCAGCGATCCCAACTGTTTGAAGACATGACTGAAATTTGCTCTCCTCCATCGTTTACTGACCTCAAGCATATTTCCGGCAAATTTAAATTTCTGCTTTGTCATGATTGGACGATTTCTGCCCGAATCGGAAGGCTTTCGCTGAACTTTCCAATTTTTCACTTGCCTTTGGAATTACTGTCCAAACAGATCACTGTCCCCCCCCCCCCGCCCCCCCCCCAAGTCTGTCCCCAACATGCAATCTACGTTGGTAATGGTAGCATAGGTGAACACTTGTCCAATCGATCTCTTTGGACAGCATTAAAACCCACTACCTCAAAACCCAATAATTTGCAACATAATCCAAAGGCAAAAGGATGCGTGCGCTGCAGAATAACACTGCATAAAATAAGTTGACTTATGATCATCACCCTGCCTCCCTGTTCCTTCCAGAAGAAATTGAACCATCCTTCCCGAAAAACTCAAATGCGACCAAATCTCCCCAACTCTAAAATTGGAGGCGCATCAAACTCTCAATCAGATCCTTTTCCTCCTCTCCAATCGACGATTGGGCGAATAACATAGGGTATAAAATGAAGTTTCCCGTCAGCATGAGTACTGACCAGTTATTGGGGAAAACCGCATCAGTCTTCTTCGCCGGTTCGTCAGTAAATCCCTCAATGACAATCATTCCACGCCTGATCTCTCAAAAGGGCCACAAATCATCAAATTCGTTTCTTGCCAACGTTCCGAAATCACAAGCTGGCTTTCGCTCGTCTTTTTGTTGGTAAAAGTTACTCCTCAGCAGTTTCAGGGGTTTAAACCAATTAGCCGTCTGACCATCAGGATATGTGGGATTGTCCCTGCATGTTAATTTCTCTTTCATAGCGATAAGTGTAGGATTGATATCAAAAGCTTTTTCGCTGATGGTATAATATGCGCTTTCTCATCCTGCTGAAATCCGATTGCCTCACCTTGAGGCTCGGATTATAAAGGAGGCATGTTGGTTCTCGCATCAAATGCTTGCAAACGATAGATTCTCTCCAGGCTTTTTTTTGTCCAATAAATAAGACATTCAGATAGCTTTTAATCAGAATCTGACCTACCACAATCAGAAGGATGTCCCCACCTTACCGAACTTGTAAAATTCAGATGTCACCCCAAATCTTTCCAAAACTGCTTTTCTTTTATCCATAAATCGAGCAGCGGGCCAGGCAATAAATTACTTATTTTTCTTGTCCCGCTTTCGAAATAATATAGATATTCATCCAGAGATTGGATCCCACCATCAGCGTTTTCTGCGTCCCTTGCGCCTCCCCGGGTAAGTCAATTTGATTTTTTTCAGGTTTTCCACTTCAGATTCTGGTTTCCAATTTTTCCGGTTCCGGAAATCTATAAATGATGATTTCGCCATGAAACTGCAGCATTAATCACCAATTCTCAACCACCGATAATATAGGATTTATTATTTGGCCGCTGGACGCACAGCGATATCTTCCTAGTCACGATTTTCAGCGCTTTGGACAGCTTGATCTTACCAAGCTCCTCACCGTTTCCGAATCAAAACATATAAACCGCTGCCTCTCCTCCACTATCGGTGTGTCCATAGAATACCCCAGGATAACTTACTAAAGGCTATTCCGCTAAGTTCTTCAATTTGTCTTTTCTTGATGCTCTTAACCGCAATAGTCACTATAAAGGAGGAATCATAATTGCTTGGGAAAAAAGCAAATATTTATAGAAAAAAAGAAGTAGGAAAGTCCCGTAACTAAAAGGCGCATTTGTTGGTGGTTTAGAGTTTGAAAATAAACAGAAAAAACCCACCAATCAGACTCCGAAATTGGGATCAGTATCCCTTTAATTTTAAATACAATATCGTATCACGATGGACGAGCTAATTAAGTAAAAATGACTTGGAAGAAGGAATTGAACAATTCGAATATGGATTCCCCCTCCCTGAAAGTTTAACACCAAGCTTAATCTTGGAAGAAGGCTGGGTAATTGATTCCGGATAAAAAAGCGCAGATTTCGCTTCTTGGGTTTTGTCCCAGTCATCGAAGAACTTCCATATCGTATTTAATCAGATGCTAGCTTTCCTAGCCCTTGATGAAACAACTCTGGATTGCTTATCAAAAAAACTAGCAGAAAATATACTGCTACATCAAGTCGTGATTCCGGATGGGGAGAATTGGGGCAAACATGACTGAAGGGGTTAGACAAATAATCGCCTAATGAGGATTGGGTCAAGCATTACGAATTTCGCAAAATCAGAATTTATCAAGAAGATGACTCGGAGTTCAGTACAAAAAAACAGGTAGGCAGGAAGCGTCTCAAAACCTGCCCTACTACCTACTATTACTGTTTCCTAACCTACTCAACTAATCTGCTTACAAACCTAAATGGAATTCGGTAATCCGATTCCCTGTTAATTATAGACGCATTGGCCAAAGCCGGAATATATGGAGCACGGGAGGCTTCTCCGACGCCTGTTGGCTTAATCGTAACTTGCAATAATGTGCACATGAATCTTTTTGGAGATTCAGGCTTCGAATAATCTGAATAAGGTATCAAAATTATTCCTGCTGTACTTTTCCCTCTTTCAAAAGTGATGGCAGAGAGTGGTGGCCAAAGAAGTGCAAATTTGCGCTCCTCCTTCCAAATTGGGAACTTGATTCTATTCTGTATTACACACAAACAACCACAATCCACAGCGCAATATATGAACTTCCGGGTGAACTTAACTTGCCTGAGGCGTCCTTTCTACCAAAACAAGCAGGCCACATACGTCAAGAAACTCTATGAGCGCAAAACATGGCTCATTTCCGCATCTTGGTGAGCTTTCCAATTAGATTTTTGGGCCACATTTCTTTCGATGACTTTTTTTCATTCTAACCGGTATTCCATGGAAAGTCCTCGATCTTTTCCCATAGTTTTCAAAATTTCCTTCCATTTCTCCTTCAAAAGTCAATTCCTTGTCCTCGCCTAAAAGTTTGTAAGGCATTTTCGATAGGATCCATTCCTCTAGCTTCTGCGATCTCGTCATCATGGTAATGGATCGCAAAAGCATGGTGAATATTACTAACCGACCGAAGCCAAGCCGATACGATGTGTTGCGGTGGATTCAATGTTGATTCATTCGAATATTTGCACATCAAAAGGGAAATCCCGACAACGCCAATTCCAATTTTTCTCCATAGAATGGATGCAATTCAAGCCGCATTAGCCGTCGCTCCCAAATTGCTGGAAAAACGGTACTGATGATTCATCCAGTCATTGATTTGCGCTATCTAACGTAGCTACGATCTCGCTGTGCACTTGGGAATGGTAATAATCGTGTGAATATCATTTCTCGAGTCCATTGAACTCGACGGGAAGTTTTGCTGTCCTTAAGAAAGCAAAAGCTGCCTTCCACTACAAAATCAGCCTTGGATTTCTCCCAAAACCTCCGCAGCAGGGTGAAACATTGACCTTTCAACTTTAGGTTAATTTCTATTCCAATGCGCCCTGCCAACTGGCCTCCCTAGCCCACTGAGGAATGTTTGAGAATGGAGCCCAAAATCTCCACACTACCCGTCCTCTTTATAATCCGCAATCACGGGCAATAGGCCTCCATAAGTCGCATGAGCATAATAAGGGTGCGAGGGTAGGTACGATCCAAAAACTTTCTCCGCAGCCGATTTTTGCTGCCTTAAAATCACCCCGCTCTCTCCTAATTTTTCCCATCCTTGAGGGTAAGAATTGAGCCATTTCCCTTTCAATTGTGCTGCAGAACTATAGTCTGATTAGGGCCTAAATCCCATTCGATACAATGCATCGCACCTTTTTTGCTGCTCAACGTATTTGAAGCAATTACTGCTAAGCCTCAAGTTTGTCAAGGCCGGGGGAATTCCCGCTTCCTTCAATTTTTACGAACTTGGCTTTAACAAACCTGCAAAAAGCCCAGCGCCGCTTTATCGTCATAAGAGATATAATCTTAAAGCTCAACGACAAGGGCTTACTGCAATTCACCTGTGCAATCTCATATTTGTAAATCTACATCAGCCCAAAATTTGCCCTGACCGGTTACGAATTGCATGAGCATCCATAGGAATCGGAACATCAGTTTCCAAATAAGTTTTAAACTCAGAAAGCCCTTAAGTTTGATACTTGCCGGATCTGGCAATTCCCATTTACTTGAAGCGCCTTCGATGAGCTCTCCAAAAATCAAACTTTCTTTCGAGTACCCTTTGCAAGACACCTGAGAATTTTTCAGTGATATCATTCTGAAGGTCAAAAAACTTCCCACTTTTGAAGCTGCTGCATTAATGAGCAATCTGACGGGCGTTGCTCCTGCCTTTTCCGCATAGGTTCGTAAAAACATCCGACTGAAAAGAGCCGTCGGTATTTTGATTACCATAATTTTATCTTCATCGCCTTCTGCTTGCCCACGATTTTGATTTTTGCTCACAGTCAGCTCCCAGCTCATCAGCCATATCATTGGCAGGGAAGTACGGGATACCCGTTCCCATTTCAGAACGGTGTGCTACAGAGTATTACTGTCAATTTTCAGAGGTAAGTGGGAGATAAGACATTGGGCGCAAAAGTGTATGATTCTCCTTTAGGGCCTGCGCATTGAAATTGACTCCCAAAGGAAACCGCCCTGAAGTCAAAGAGCTGAATTTTAGAAAATCGCCTCGCGAAAGAACAAAAAATCTGGACTGAAACTTCCTGTAGTTTTTTATTTTTTAAAAATGGAATGAAATTCTTCATGTATTTTTGGTTTAAAGGGATTTGGAGGCTGTAGAATGCTTCTTTGATTCGATTGTAAGTACCACTGGCAAAGATTGCCTTACCACTAGCTGTTTCAATTTCCGCCATTTCTATTTTTGGACTTGGGTTTGAAGCAACAACGCGGTCGGCAGTCATGATTTGCCCCTCCTTTGGCAGTGCCACAACTGAGGCACAATTATGCCCATCCATAGCATCCCTGAAGCGGATGATTTCCCTTTTCCGAAAGGTCCTTACTATCGTAGTTTTTTTTTTCCGTCACCCGACTTGAGAATATCGGCAAACTATCAAGGACGAACAGCCTGGACCATCCAAATGAACCGTAACAACTCCACAAAGTGCTTGGCCGCATCCAAACTTAGTTTCCCTTTCATCGAGAGCAGATCTCTTAAGAACAGCCAAAGGAAGGCGGCATATCTTCAGAGGCCGTGACCTCTTGCTTTTTACCGTTGACAGTAAGTTGTATATTTTGTTTCCATAGCTGGCTAAAGTTTTTGCAGAAAAGTTACAAAAAATTAAGAATCAATTATATCCGAATCAAATTTCCACTTATTCCCGATAAGGTCTCCAAACAAAGTCCATTGGCTGCGTCATCTTTTTTTTTTGAAAA
>Ga0163217_1053742_pt1 | contig 19501 bp, 24 predicted proteins | sample SynspAceP_FD_185933 | JGI IMG/M metagenome (GOLD analysis project Ga0163217, IMG submission 185933) | Saline lake microbial communities from Ace Lake in Antarctica - Synechococcus sp. Ace-P (PacBio error correction) | ecosystem: Environmental > Aquatic > Non-marine Saline and Alkaline > Saline ...
AGAGAGATGATAAAACCCAATAAACGCGCATGGAAGGACAATGTCACCTTCTGCCAGACCCTTAAGATATACTTAATGGATTTATCCAGCACATCCGGGCAGATTATCGTAAGAAACAGGGCATACACCGATTCCGGCCCTACCTGGAGAGTGAACCTTCAATCGCGCCTAATAGAAAAGTGCCAAGTATCTTCAAACCTTGCCGGGTTTTATGTCCTCAACCATGAAATCTCGTTTTTTGGGCCCGATATCTTTGCCTAAAGCCATCCATGGCCTTGCTACAAATGAAATCCAAACAGTGTACATTTATAGTCCCGCATACCTAATTGAATGGCCAGTTGGACCTGAGCTTCAATGGCAAACGGTGAAAAATCAAATTCTGTGTGGTAATTCCATTAAGATTTTTTGGTTTTCTCTTGGACTTTGGGGTGCAAGGTCATTGATTTAACTAAGCTGGCTTATTAATCTTTCATCAAGCAGAATATTTTGTCACCATTTTTTGGGCGAATAGCATGTCCTGTCAGTTCCGCCACCAATAATAACCCTTTTTAGCAAACTCAAAAAAACAAGCGAGCCAAAATTTAATAGGTAAACCTGACTTGAATTTAAGATGGCATTTTAAAACAACTGGCATATATAATCTGCGTTAGTGGGCAAGTCTTGGATGACATTGGTGTTGTAAAAATATTCGAACATCTTGATTCACAAGAAACTAAAACAATTATAACGAGGAATATGACTGAAAATTTAAAACGCTCTCAGCAATGTTGTCCTTGGCTGCTGACATCAGTTTTTTTTCGGCTGCTTCATCAGTCAACTTGGCATGGGAAAGCGAAAAACGGTGGGCCTGCATTCAACCAGTGCTTAATTTTGTCGGTCCTGTTCAGCGACTACAATGTTTTTCAGAGGTTATTTTCACTGATCTGATTAAATAAACCAGCTACCAAGGTGGTTTTGATTATGTGCACCTTCGTCCCCAAGGTCCTTTTAGTGCAGGCAGCTTGGGCTTCAAACCTTTTCTTATCGACAACGAAAACCAAATGATCGAATTTGTATTGTGTATGGTGGCTTTGCCAGTGGAGGTTCGGTGAAAAGGTGGGTTGGCTACGATGGTAGGTTTTTTTTTTTTGGGGGGGGCTCCCCCCCCCCCCCCTCCCCCTAAAAACCGTTTATATTTTATCAGGTACTAACAGTGGCGAAAGATATAGATACACCGAATATTATGGTTGGACCTTTTCTTATAGCTATTTCCAAGCGCCATGATGTTTCTATACTTGATGACTTTGGTAACGGGTGGTGAAAGATTTGAATATTTACTTACAACTTGGTTTTGAAAATTATGTACCTTCCGTATGGTTTTAGCCTTATCAGCCGCATTAATGGTCTACACGGACTCAGACCGCAACACTGTCCGGTTTAAGCGATAGCTACAGTGAATTACAGCAAGTTGGTTTTAACAAAGGTTTTTGCAGTCTGGATTGGTCGTGTTGCTTAATGTTGGTACGGATAGCGATGGCCGACTGACTTTGCGTTCCGTAAGCAAGAGCAGATGAATCGTTTCCTAGTAAGTGTTAGTTCATCGTTCCTAATTACTCCAAGCAGATGGCTCTGATAAACATAGCATCTTTCTAAAGAAGGAATACGCTTATGAAACAAGTTTTAGCTATTCATCAAGCCCTTCAAGCTTGATGATGTTCCGCGAATCACTGCTCCGAAATCGGCGTGCAAAGGTTTGTAACGGTTTCTGGAGGTAAAGAGCTTTGGGACGTCAAAAAGGTCCCACTGAGCTATACAGGGGTGCGGAGTACGTTTGTGGGATTTCCTGCCAAAAATTAAAACTGGAGAAGTCGCAATTGGAAAATTGACGGCATCGTAGAACAGTTGAATCGAAGCCTATTATCAAGGGTGCTAACACCGGAAAAATCGTGATGGCCAACATCCTTCGTTTACACAACTTGAGCAAGTGTCGGATTCGCACTGGCGAAACCGGCCCTGATCTCTGTTAAGCTGAGGATGACATTTAACATGGATATTAGGAAATCAAATCTTCCAACTTCCAGTAACGCCATGGACACCTTTACTTTTTAGTATGTGGGCTCCTGGTTATGTGGAGGCACAGGCTTCTCGCATGCTTGAAGCAGCTGGTTCGGCTAAAACACGACTGAAATTTTTTGACTAAAACGTTTATGTTGTTTTGCCATTGCCTGCCACTTTATATGGTAGTTGGTTAGGAACATCATGTAGGCGGCGTTTTAATTCCTTGCTGGAATTGATGGCCGGTGTAAACACGGTTGCTGAATGCTTTAGCATCCATCCCTGCTGAAAGAAAGGTTTTGAAGGGTTCAGTACTCTACTGCATCAGACTTCTTCTTCCAGGTAGGTATTTGTTGCAACTGCATGTCTATCGTTTCAAGGTGCTGTTGCTGACGTATGAAATTGTGGGCTTTCGCCGCGTTTGCCTGTTGTGAATGACGTTGCATTATCTAATCCATTAAAGGTCATGGACTTGGGGGGTGCTGTGTAATTGGCAATGTATAACCCTGGGTGACCTTGCTTCCTGGATTTGCCTGGTTCTGTATCGTTCAGATTGCCGGTGCTGCTGCAGCAATTAGCCGTGTTTATCTTACTGGGTGCTCGTAAAAGGTAAATGTCCTAATGGTGAAGTTCGTCCGATTCCAGGTCAACCTGCCATCTAGCGACCCTAGCGTCAACATTCATTCTGTGGAGGGGCTGTTCGGCTTAATATGGTGTTCTGTATTGAAACTGGGTGATATGGCTTACGCCAATGCCACGGTTGCAATGGTGTCCTGACACGAATCAGCGGCCCTGCGGGTGTGTTATTGCTGCCTGGTTTGTAGCCAAACTGTTTGTTTGTAAGCTGACTTAACCATGATTCTGAATGGTGCTTTGGCTGGTCTGGTAGGCGCCATTATGCTGGTCCTGACACTCCCAACTCCATTAATGGCTACCATTATTGTGCTGTTGGTGGTTGAATTGTAGTTTTCTCAATCGTGCTTAATCGGATATAAGTGAAAGTTGACGATCCTGTCGGTGCTATCTCTGTGCATGTTGTGGTTGGTTTGTTGGGGTCTGCTTGCAGTGCCCTTTGAACAAACCTCGATGCCAGTTTCTCAGCACAAAATAACGTGCAGCACTATGCCTCTTCGTTTGGGGTATTTGTTTCACTCATTGTCCTGGCAGTACTGAAAAATATTATGGGCTGCGTGGTTGACCGAAGCAAGAGAATACGAGGGGTGGATTTGGTGGAGATGTGTATGGAGAGCATAATCCGGATTCCTAACATAACTAAGTTATTCTTAAAACTGAAACAAAAAGGCAGGTTTTTACCCTGCCTTTTTTAGTGTCTGAAAAATTGAACAACGTTTTTATGATGATACTGAGCACTTCCTGCATGCACTGCCTCAACCAATAGCCGCCAATGATCCGGGTTAATGGTTGGAATGGATTCCAGCCCCAGATTAAAAACATGCCCACTGCCATGTCCATAGGATTTGAGGATTTGTTTTAAACTTCTGTTTTTATCCGGCTCAGGCGGGCATATAAACACGCACGATCCCATATGCCCTGTAAGGCGACCTTGTCCCCCAACTGGTAGACGTGCCCTAATGAGATATGCCGTAGTCCGTCCAGACCTATGGCATCAGCCCCCACAACGCCAAAATGAACTCAACCCTATTGGCCAGCTCACCTTCTGGTAAACCTGGTAACCGGTGACCCCGTCTGCCTTTCATTTTCTTTGGTTAAGCCCTAGATAATTTGCGCTGCATATTAGGTCCTAGAGAAAATTCTCTGCTCTGTAATTTTGGTCCACTTAATCGCTCCGCCCCAGGTAATCAAATAACATTAAGGGCCGAGACTTCTGCTAGCGATTTGGGCATTTTAAGTAATGCTGTATCTGGACTTGGCCTATACCCGGCTAACAAATCATGCATTACAGCAGCGTATCAAACATCAGTCGGCTTTGTATTTTAGCGAAATCCCTTGCCTTGAACCAATCCCTCGACCATAATAACACGCCAGTGTGTCTCAGGGACTGGCCGACTAAAGCCAATCCAATCGGCACCTGCCATCAATTTCTCTGCGGGTCATAGCGACATGGCATCCATCACATAATCCCAGTACTGTCTTCCATATCCGGTACGCTGAGATTGGCTTACCTCTGCTGCAACTGCGCACCGTTTGTGAAATTGGGCCCCTTCTCCGGAAAACAATAATGCAGCCCAAGCCCCATATGCATCACGGAATAGTGAGTATGTCGAAAAGATAATCGATAGCATCAAGATCAAAATCGACTGCAAGAGGGTTGCAAGGTAGCTCACAAGTCCAAGTTTCCCGCGTGGAGCATAGCGTCATATAAATCACCGGCTTTCCTCTCGGACCTGAACGGTATTGTCCGGTAAGTTAAACGACCGGCCTGACGCATGAAGTCCAAACTGCGCGTTTTATCGAAGCAGGTGCTTATATAAAGCACGTAGAATTAGCGGATCTTTATTACATTCGACACTGGAGGCACCTTTTCGTTGTTATATGAACAATTTCAAGCTCAGAAAACAAAATCGCACTGAGAGACCAGACGCAAGCGAGTAATGAACCAACTCAGTGCGATAAAATTGCCACTGGTTCAGATAATAACTGGCGTTTAAAACTTCAGAATCAAGAATACCTTCTGCTGCCTGGCGCCTTCCCAAACAGCCTTGTCACCGACTAAATCTGAACCACGCACCATATAAGCCGCCGGCAAAGATTTCGGTTAGTGGTCTGAAAAAGCCCACAACCACCATCAGCCAGGCGCTACCACACGGCACCATCATCATGCTGAACATTGAATTTTCAGAACCATGGAGCAGGACTTGACGGAAACCAAAGGCGATGACCACCGCATCTGCGTCAATAATTTTCTTCACTACCAGCTCACCCGTTCCGGACGGCGGCGGCCACGCTCGTCTGGTTCACCAGAGCCGTAGTGAACGACTTTGACACCGGTTACCTAAATTGCCATCAACCAACGATTTCTATCGCTGGCGATTCCAACAAATAAAATTTCTAACGCCTTCTTCTCGTGCTGTTATTCACTCACGGCGTGAACCAGCATATTTTCTTCATCACGGGCGATATTGCACAAATAACATCTGTAGCGCCCTGACGAATCGCTGTGCGATACAGTCCAATTGCCCGGTATCCCCACCACACCAGCCACAACACCACGCTTACCTTCCCAAAGCGAAACCCAAATTTTCAGAAGGACAGGTCGAGCATTTTTTTGTTATTGCCACAGATATTATGGCAAGCCTCATGATACACTCCGGTAAATTGTCTTCAACCGCTGGAATCCACCTTCATATAGCGTGTAGGTTCTCAATGCCCAGGAAAATCGCATCTGATCTCTTCAGTCAGGGAATCAAACTCAACATCTTTTACCCAGCTTTCCGTTATTAAATCGAATGCACCCCCATACCCTTCCAGAACTTTCGCGGACGACGCTTGACCACTTTTTCCAAGTTAAATTCTGGTATTTTTCCGAAGGTGTAAGCTAACCACCAATTTCTGGATAACGAACAAAATTCAATCGGTTGATAACACCATTTTACTGTGAACCAAATACATTTCAGCGGTCACCGCATAATCCAGCAAGGACCTGCACCAATCACGCAACATCTGAATTACGGTAGGCCACAACATTTGACAAATCTGGTCGCTGCAGCCCTTTTGCCAACGCCGTGTCTGTAATTGTATTTTTTTCAACGAACCCAATATGTCACAGCACCAAAACCGATTCATTTTTGCGTACAGTGCACCTTCACACACATGTTCACCTGATCCCTGTGGACAAACACGGCCACAAATTTTTCTGGTCAAGGTGATTTGGTGTTGGTGAAGCCAATTCAGCTGCCTGTTCCAAGTTGCCCTTCCGGACCAGTTTCAGCCAGTTGGAATAATAGTTTTATGAACAGACATTTCCATTCACAGTATTTGGATTTAGCCTACATCTTATTTTAGCTAATCTGATTTCAGAGCTGTTTCAGTCAGTCTTGTTTTTATATCATTTCCAATTTTGCTTCCATTTGAAATTCTCTTTTACTTTAAACTTTGCTTTTGACTTGCGGTCTTTTTGCAATCCATGCTTTTTTTGGTATCTCGATCACGGACTGACATTTCTTTATAATAATTTGGAAAGTTTATTTTTTTTCATCTGTAATTTTGCAGTTTTTTACCAGTTGTGTCAAAGGGTCCGCTTTGGTGCAAATTTTTAATAATACCATCCAATGACGCTGCTTTGGGTATTGAACCAGCCAGAACTCTTTAGATCGCATTTTCAAAGCGATTCCAATGAATCTGTGCGCCAGAACCACTACCTGGTTTCACTGCAACATGGTCTCTAATAAGGCCTTTTAGATGCAGAGCAACTCTGACATTTCTGTCACCTATCAGTTCCGCATCAATTCAACCAGTTTCTTTGTTGGTAACGTGTTCGGCGCAAGGTGTTATTCTGCATCCAGCAAGCATAAAGCCCGACCACCGTCCATCAGCAACCAAAGAATTCAGTCCCGGTTTTCACCCAGACAGCGGCCTACTGACACCTCTCGGCATGTACTCACATTCCATGATCTACCAACCACCTCCACAACACGCAACCTCGCCGGTAGTTACGAACCCTGCAAGTACCGTTTCACTGATCGGCTTTACCTGCAAGCATAAGCTCACCACCGGTTGCAACCAATAAGTGATAACAGGTTGGTTGCCAACATACTGGCAATTTTTGCGTTTCAAAGCGGCTTTCAAGGTGAAGATAGATAGGTTCAGCTTTGCTGCTGCCATGCCTCCATTATCCGGACATTAGTCATTGGACACCGTTCCAAACGCAAATCTCCGGCCTAACCGCATTAAACACACCAAGAACTCTGTCCGGCCAGAACCCTTCAGATGGCATGACGCTACAGGTTTATCAATCATTGCCGTAGTTGCCATGAATTTGGCAATTCTCACCTGATAACCTGGTGCATCCAATGAACGATTGAATTACGAAGCTGTAACTCAATTCACCACCCCGTTTTGTCACGATGTTTCTTTTAATATCTCACACCATCTGCTCACCCAACTCACCTTTGTCATAAGGCTCGTTTTTTTGGCTCCAGACAAAATTGCGTTTGTCCGTGGAAACCCCTGCATTAGACAATAAGGCTGTAAAATTCCAAACCACGTTGCTGCAGTGTTTCCTGGCAAGATTCCAGCAAGTCGGTCGACCACAAGTCCTGCAACTGCGGTACGCCAGTGTCGCCAGCCACATCAACGGCGTTTCCACGTGCCACAAACTGGAATAGTTCATTACCATTCTGCGTAAACCAAACTAAAGTGCTGAGAACGTAACGTGTCATTTGTGTTGCAACAGTCAGCGTCGAAATACCGCGCTAGGAGATGGACCGCGTAGCACAGGGAGGTCAATGACCAGATTTGTCGATCCGCAAGTAGTTAACGCCAAGAGCGACATGGACCGGCCAAACCCAGAAGCTTTCCAGCCCCCCAATGAGAGCGGCCTTGATAACAGCCAGACCGGTTTTTAAAACCACCGTCCTGTTGCAATCCTTACTTTGTCACGCAAATCGTTGGCAGCGCAGGGTCTGATGGCGCTTCACTTAAAACCAAGCTCCAAGGCCACCCGGCATAACTTGACCGAAGTAAGCGGGCTGGCGCCTGTAACCAACCTGTCATATCCGAAGATGGTAATAAATCGGCGAATAAGCCTTTGCACACTGCTGCTACTGTTCGACACTCGGCCTTGGTACCCGCTTCACTGATACCAATGCATCCGGGTTAACGCTGCTTCCAAATCAAAGATCAGCTGTGCCAGACTTCAATGGAATAAGATAATCGTGGATGTGGCGGTGGTAAAATCAAGGTCACCGCCGGGTACAGAGGAACGCAAGTCCGCAATCATTTGATTGAACCTTTTACCGCGGGTAACTGACACCCTCGCCCGGTTAGCACCTGAGCCAATTTTATCTGTAATAGCCTCAGCATTGACCAACGAATAAGTGGCTGCTTTAACCAAAAGACCAGAAGCTAATCTGCTTGTATTTTGAGACACGCTCAATTAACCAAAACGATCTGGGGATTCCCGCCTCACCAGAGTAGAGCGTCACCCAAACGATTCATCCCAAATCGCCAATGCTCATCGCTTCAGGTGAATAATGCAACCCAGAGACAACCGGCACTGTCAAGCGTTTGAGAATGCGCAACGCGGTATCTTCAACTTCACAATATCCAATAGGCTTATCCGCCAATTTGACATCAAGCAAGTCTCGGAGAGCAGCGATGCTGGACCGCTCATTTACTAAGCGGCATAGGTTTTATAGTCATCATAATACCACCTGTCACCGCTTTTTTGAACGGTACCCGGATCACATCCCGGGTTATATGCATGAGATTCCCACCATGGGATAATTCAGCGACCGCCCTGATCGCGTTTTTTTTCCGTTGATTCCAGGCCCAGTTTTTGCCAGCTGGGCCGTTCGTTCCATGCAATTCTTCAACGCCGGCACCATTGACTCGACCGTGTGCCGTGAAACATTATCAATCCATGCGTCGTTCAGGCACAATTTCAAATAATTGTGCACCACGATAACTGGCAAATAGTTGAGATGCCCATTTAGAATGATTTTGAACAGGCCTTTGTTGAACTTACGATACAGCGACATAACCTCAGCATCTCAAACATCAATTGATTTCTTTGTAGCGCGTAGAATCCGTGCATGACAGGCAAACGCAAGATAAGGGTAGACTGCGGTAGCACCATATCTATCAAATAACTCCGAAATGATGTGGATCAACGTTGCTGTCGCTGTTTTCCACAATCAATTAGCATCACAACGCCTAACAGCATTAATCAGTGTTGATGGACGGCCCCCGTTGCAATAAAGCAATAACCGGTAACATTTCCTTGGAAATATCAGATCGCTTAGAATCAAGAGACATTGCCATCACGCACACGCTTTTTCAGCTTCGCAACAAATTCATTAATAGCTTTTCCCCAGGCCGAGCTCCGCTGGTAAAATTTAATGAGATACGGTAAGATTTAATATTCTGGATGTTCTCACCTCAAAATTGAGCCACTTGATTAAACAGTTTTCTGTCAGCACAGGAGAATCCAGTAACCACTCGCGGGCATGATCCTCGCCTTCATCAAACAGATTACGTTCTTCACCATACAGGTTTCGGCGACATAACGACATATTTTCAACGTAACGGATCGATAGGCGGATTGGTTGGACTTGTGCGAACTTGGTTGCGAAGTAGTCGTATAAAGAACGTTTTTGTGACATCACCGCAAACGGGCTATTCATCAACCCATTTGAACCGAGTTGCTCCTGACCCATTTCACCCAATACACGAGAACCTGATCTCGCTTCTTCAAGCTGAACGCCGAAACAAATTTTTTCAATATTCCAGTTCATCGCCTTGAACTCGGCAATGTTGCTTCACAGCCGTTGTCATTATCTGCAAACGTTGCAGATTGTATCCAGCATTCGCGATAAGGTTGAGCAGTTTCAACATATTGTGATATCATCCGGCATTAACAACTCGCCGGTTTGGGTATCCACAGCCAACATTTGGCACAGTTTGCAGAACGACCTTTACACACATCTTCGGTTTGATAGTTATAAACCGCCGACCTTCTGATCCAGGTAAATATGGCGTTCTTTAGTAATCACATACCGAGCTGGACGCAAACATTGCGACCCAGAGTACATGCCGCATAAAGTCCATCAGTTTAATCACACGCAGCAGGGCCATCCCCATGGCTCCATGTGCATGGGAATAAAATCATAGAAGGCCTTTCAGTCAGGCATCCATGGTGGGATCATTTTGCCAGGCCAGGGGATCAAACAGACGCATGGCACGGAACATACTGACACCAACCCGCCAGTAAATGCCCTCAACATATTATCATGCTGACTGAAATCAGAAACCATGGTGCCGACCAGAGGCGATGTCTTCCAGTTTCAATCAAATGAGGTCGCCCAATTTTGCGCCACGTGCCAAAGGCCCAGTTTACGGTTCCTTGTACAGTATGATCCTCAACCATTGTGCGCCAAGTAACGGAAAGGCTGAGCCAATCGCCATTGAGGCAAGAGGGGGGTTTTGTGGGAAAACGCTGTGGAAAACACAAAATAGCCGTCTCCATGCCGTTCATCACGAGTCACCTTATAGAACACCGGCAAATAAACGCTTACCAGACTTTTGTAAGAAACCACTTTGTGATGAAAGGGTGGGGAATAAAATCTTTATCATCGGTAATCGCTTTTCAGCTTACGACGAGCAATATAAAGATTGCGCTTCAAACGCGCGCCATCCCATTGATTCACCACATTAACAAATACATGGCGCATTTGGGCAAGCAGACTAAGCTTCCTGACCGCAAAGCCGGATTCGGGATCACCGCTACTTCGGCGCCAGCCCCAACTACTTGCAAGACCCTTGTTCAGATTCAGTTTTTTCGCTCACCGCATCCTGGGCTAACTTTGCTTATTGTCGTCCTGTGCAGAAAAAACCATACCGAGCTGCATAGTGCTGCGCTAAATGAAAAGCCAAGCTCTTGCCAATGGCTTTGAAAAAGCTGTCAGGTTTCCTTCAGCAATAAACCACAACCGTCACGGTCTTTACCATCGGCAAACCAATTGCTCCACGATGGGTTTTAGGTTACCTAAAGCTTCAATGGCTGTTGACAAGCAATGACTAGGTTTTACCGTCCATGCTGGGCAACAGCCCAAATCCGCAAGTTACCGCGCTTCAAATTCAAGGTCTGGTAGAGACCTTGTGTAGTTTCTGTTGGCTGACTCACGTCACATACCTTCATCGTTGTTAGCGCCGGTCGCAGCTCCAGCCCGGCAGTTAAAACGGTACAGCTTTTTCTAAACTGAGGAGCGTCCGCACAAAACACGGCAAGAAAGGATCACATAGTAATACGATTGAATCCGGCACCCATTCATCAAGCTGCATTTTTTTGACCACAACAAACAGCCAGTAAAATTTCTAATTTCAAATAAAAAATAGCTAAAATGCACTGCTTTTCTGACAAAACAATCGGACCGACAATGGACAACCACTGGTAGCGTGTGCATGGGTCAGCAATAGTGACCTGGCCTGTCATGCAAAAAGCTGTGGAGCAACCTTGACGCTTTTTGGCGTTGCTTATGAAACTCAGTGTTCTGCTCCAACCGTACCCCCGATGCTGCTCACCGAATATCTAAAACGGCTAAAAGCCATAAGGGTTAAGCTGTATTTAATCGCTGTGCCGGTGTGCAGCCCATTTACCCGGCAAATGCCGCCTGCAATACATTAGTCCCCTGTTTAGGGTGCCGGTTCCTTCAACGCTACCTTAAAGGTCAGGATTCCTATTATCCATTGTTCAAATGCCAAAGGGTAATCCCTTTGCAACCTTTGCCATTGGCGAAGCGGTGCTGCCAATGCGGCTTTAATTTGCCATTGGCCCAACTGGCCTTTCATGTCAGCAACTGGCCGCTAATTAGGCAGTTTCGTAAAGCAGCAACAAGCCGTGCTGGATATGACACGTCCACCAGTTAGCCTAAAACTGAGGATGACATGATTTTACCTGTGCAGACATAGGAATGCTGGCGGCGGTCAGTTGGGCCGCATGTTACTCAGCAGCCCACCATGGCCTACAAAGGTATCGTGCTGGACCCGACAAAAACAGTCCGGCAGCATCATTGCCCGAAACATATCTGTGCTTCTTTACACGGATGAATCTGCTGACGGAGCTGGCTCAACATGTGCGGCAATCACTACGAGTTTGAGAACATTCCCGCCAGTTACGTTACCGTTTCTGAAAACCGTACCGTAGTTCCCCTCATCACTTCACTGACAATACTCAGAACCGGCAATATAGAAAAAAACTTTATTCGCGCTCAAGGTATCGCCACCGTCCGTTGTCAGCATTACACACCGCGAATGACATTACCATTCCAGCGACAGAAATTAGCTTCCGGCTATTTTTGAAAAGTCGCTAACCTTTGGCTATGAGGCAAAGCCAGATGTTTGTGAAGATTTACAGGCTTCTATGGAGGCTTTTGAAGCATTACGGCCAAAAGAATGTGTCCTGGAACAGCGAATTGATTTGGAACGCGAGAATAGTCGTTGTTCTGGCTCGGTGGCAAAGATGGGCAGATCACGGCTTCCCGTCGCTGAAAATGTGCATATCAACGGAATTTTTGCATTCAACCACCGTCCCCATGATGCCCGGCGAAAAACACAGCAAACCGCCATTGAAATGGCCAGTAAGATTGCTTGCGGACTTAACTACTTGGTCGATGGGCGTTTGAAATTTTTTGTTTCCCGACAAGGTGAAATCAATTGCTAAATGAAATCGCACCCCCGTCCGCATAATTCGGCCATTACACGCTGGATCCCTGCGCAACCCAATTTGAACAGCAGGTTAGGAATGCTATTGTGCCCTCCCCGCTGGGCAGTGCTGAGTTAAACCACAAACCAGGGTGGATGAAAACCTCCTGGGTAGTCTGGGAAAACAGCAGCCCTCACTGGGACCAGCTGCTATCCAGCCAGATATAAAGCGCCATTGTATGGAAAAAAAGAAGCTCGCGCCGGGCGTAAAATGGGGCCACTATAATGAACTTGGCTATCAACACCCACGACCGCCATGCAGCTAGCCACCAAGACTTCTCAGCAAATTAAAAGCTGATTAATTGCATTCCGGTACCATTACTTACTTCACAACAATGTCGCTGGATTGCTCAGGGCTGCCTGGATGGCACAGGAGCTTACTCAGACGTTTGAGGTGGAGATTGGCGAATAACGCTAAACCAGGTACTGGCGGATATTTGAAAGTAACAGCAGAACGGTGATTGGTCTGGTCAAGAAACAGCGAAGGTCGCTTCCGAATCACTGAATTAAACAGCGAGTCAAGACGGTGATTGCAACCAGAGCAGGAAATTAGTCACTCGATCGAAAGAAATAAATTTATTGCCAGCCAGCAAAAGGATGCCACACCGCATCCCTTTTTTTCAGGAATTAGCACTTTCCCAACTTAACGCTATAACGCCGCAATCTTCTCGGGCAGACTTTTTCGGTGCCCTTGCTCTTGGTGGTTTTGATACTCAGAATCGGCCATTACTAATCGGGCAGGGTCTGCAACCGGTCATTCCAAATGGCATAATCAACAGTCGATATTCGGAGCACGAAATAAAACACTTAAACCGCGGCGTGTTTACGCGTGAGAATCTCACATTCTTACATTTGGAACATTCAACACCGTTTTACCGGCTGTCCAACGATTCCATGTTTACATTCGGATCAGCTGCTTGCAGCGATAATTATTTGCCGTACTTCGGTAACGAACCATAAATCCGATTCCACATTTAAGGCATTTACGTCCCTCACCACTTCAGGTTCACGGCTGTGGTTTCTCACAATCGATAATTGCGGGTGTAATACAATCAGGATAGCCGACAACCGATAGCACCAACTGCGGCCTAAACGGCCTGGAAGTTTTTTGCCGCATTTGACAGTCTTCATCCACGCGTTCCTGCGTGAACACGCGCTGCGCTGAAACTCCTATCCTTGGTTCGAACCTGTTCTTGAAAGGTCCCCAAAAATTGCGTACAAGGGGATCCATTCCGCTTCACCACGTGACACGCCATCCAATCGTCTCCAATTTCGCGCGTAAAGTCATAATCCACTAACGTGCAGTGCTCAACCAGGAAACTTACCCCACACCCGACCAACGTCCGGTGGAAGGAAACGTTGGTAACAGCTCAACATATTTCGCGTTGCAGTAAGGGAAAAATACTGGCATAAAGTTATGGACGGCCAATATCGTGGTTCTTTCCAGACTTCGTACCAGACTACTTCATGTATCTCGTGGTGGCTCGGTAAAATGCTGCTCAGGACGAAGGCAACTAAACAACGACCTCACCCACTTCCATGCGGCAGGAGATTCCATCTTTATCGCCTTGGTATCGTCTCCTCCAGATAGACGCCATAAACCCCGTTCACCACCGTAGAGCATGGCACGGAAAGTATTCGCCTTGCCACAGCCTAAATCCACTGCAACGGTATTCAAGTGCATGATCAATCTGCTGGCAAGAAGTACGCATCCAAATCAAATTGTACAGTTTGTGTTGGTCGACGGATAAATACGCCTTCATTCATCTGGCGTTCGCAACCTGATGTCGGCCGACACTGCCTCATGCGCTTCCTGCGCATTTGGATTTGTTTTATATATCCCTGCGTGCCTGGCAGCCGATTTCGCACCATACAACGCTGGCCCGATAAAGATGCGGATTCTTTCAATGCTCTGCCGCGAGAGCAAAAGAGTCGGTCACGCAGGTAGGTAATTAAACCTCAGCACCTTCAACCATGTAATCCACCCTTCGTATAATTGTTGTGCCACACTCATGGTAACCTTGCGCCAAACCCCAGCTACGAGATGCCTTCCGTTGCAAGGTCGAAGTGGTTAACGGGCAGCTAGGATTAACGTTACGGTTGTTTTTCTCCAACGTGGTGCAGCATTTTTGCCTTTCAGCCGCTTTGGGTCAGGGTTAACACATCATCAGCCTCTCGGTTTGCAATGCCTGAAGCTGACCAAGCTCTCGTCTTGTAGTGGTTAATTTAAGCCTGAAACGGGTGTTCTCTGTAGCAGCATCGGCTTTCGATGGTCCAGTATCCTGGCCTTGAAAGGCTTTCAATTCCAACTCTTCCGTTCGACAATCAATTCGAATGCAGGGCTTTGCATCACCGACCCGCTGAAAACCTCGTCGTAACTTTTTTCCAATAAATAGTGGCAGAGAGCGTGAAAGCCGACCAGGATAATCCCAGTGCACACGTGCTGTGCGCCTGTCACCATAATCCATCCGCCAGATCCCGAGGATTGGCGACAGCATCGTTGACAGCCTGCATTGGTAATTTCGTGAAAGACGACGCGAAAACTTCCCTTATCTTTAAAAACGCCTTCTTTCAAGTAGCTCAATAAATGCCCAGAGAGGCGCTCTCCTACACGATCCGATCGTTGCAAGATAAAGCGAATCCGCTTTTTTCATGCTTTGGCAAATCGCCTCAAACATGCTTGCTATGCGATCGAATCACTGGTATTGTAATCGCAAAATCATTGGATGGAATCAAACAGCGCTCCTTAGGCAGTAAATCCCGACCTGACCATAAGACGCCAAGACCTTCACACTTTGCCCACATATTTTTTTGATGGCTGGCCTGGCCGGTGGCCTCAACAATGACAGTTTTTTTCATAAAATCCTGTATCAAAAAATAGCGCTCTAAAACACTGCCCTTGAAAAAACGGCAGTGTTATGCGTAATAAAGCGGTCAAATTTCAGTGAATAACCGCCTCCAAGTCTTCAAACACCAAAAGATCTCCATCAGGCCATAAGCCACTTCTCTGCCCCGGTGATAAACAGCACGCATAGAGCACGACCCATTTGAGTCTTTCCAGATCGATTCCTCACTATCTAATGCCAACACACGCTCGATGACAAACTTCTCGCGGGTTTCGACATCCCAAAAACCGACCTGTTCCCAAAAACAAATAAAATAGCGCGACAATGAATGTCGAGACGCTCTATTTCACTTCACTGAATAACACGGAGATTATGTGTGGTTGGATTGTCAGTCCCTGCGGTGCCACCACCGTCATATGTCGACCAAATCAAGTGCCTTGTGGTATCTCTAATTCCTGAAATCCTACCGCTCTAAATTCGAGTTCCAGGAACAATCTTATCTAGGTTGGCTGCTTATCTTCCGTTCTATATATTGTTTCGAACCAGTAGGCAACAATCATCAATTATATTTTCTTTCATCGGCTCTCTATTTTGGGCCTGAATCAGGATCCTGCTTCGACGTAATCGGTCCCTCCGGGTAATGATGCTACCCTGACGCTTGCAAGCTCCAGAATAACAGCATGGATTGAAACGGCATCAGCCGTCAATCCGCTTTTGTCAATAAGTAATATCGATGTGATCGGTCTATCCGAAAAATCAAACAGTTGTTGAATAAATCTTTGTCTATCGTTGTTGCCAAACTTTCTCTGTCGGTGCATAACGATTCTCCTGTTGCGGGACCAATCCGCTAAGCCACCCAGTTCTTCAATAATGTCATTGGCCGTTTCAACTAACTTTCGCCCCTCTCTACAACTGATACAGCCTCGTGAATAAGGGGTTGTGTATTGACCCGGTAATGGCGAAAGACCTCTCTCCCCTGCTCCATTGCATTCCTCGCCGTTTATCAAACGAACCACTTTTTAACCGCAGCCTCCACCACCAGTGTGCCTAAACCAACGCTGCTGAAATACGGTTACGCGGGAAAATTTTCCGCTTTTGGGAAGAAGTCCCTAATGAAACTCCGAGAGATGGTTCCATTTTCAGCAAATATGATGGCCGCCAAATCCGATGTGCTGCCGGATAGACCCGCTCCAAACCCGTCCGATGACGGCGATTGTTTGCCTGATGACCTAACGCCCCTTTAGTGCCCGCAGCAAATCAAATACCTGTCGCTAATCCACTGGTGATGACTATTCGCCATTCCTAAAATAACGGCAAATTCAAATGCTGTAATCACGCCCGGAAGCCGATGGGTTACGGCTTACCGAAAATGCCAACTGCCATTTACTGAGTAAATTGAACAATCACCCTGAACAAACAATAATAGCAGGAGATCCGGTATTTGTTTCAGCAGCTCTGGATAAAGCTGGTGCTGTTGATTCAATGAACATGACGATTAATCAGCCCCCGACAACCATTCCAGACACGTTCAATCCTGATCCCAAGTCCCTGGAATTGGAAGTAACCGGCAGGATTTTTGGATCAAACCCTTTTTAAACCAGGCGAGTTCACGAAAAAATCTGCGGTTGGATTTAACACTGTTTCGATAACAAGTTTGGCAAAGTTGCGGCCCGACCCCGGGAATAACTTTGTAAAGCCAGCCTGACATGCCCAGGGATATCGTGGTGACTTCGGACAAGATCTAGGCTGCAAGCGTTCGTGTCTCCCATTATTCTGCTGACACGAACTTTGGTTCATACAGGTGCATGGAGGTTCGTTGCTTTCATCACTATTGCATAACACTTTTTCGTCACTAGCTGAATACCATTGCTTCCCGCCCGGCATGTTCAACCGGAGGGTTAACCATTGCTTTGGCGATACTTCGCCTGACTGCATCGCGAATGCGTTTCCCCCGCCTAATATACGGATAAAACATGTCGCTGTTCCCAAGCCATCCCGAGTAACCCCAATTTAATACGACAATTTGATACTGGCCCGACTTGCGATACCATCTAAAATATAGAAAAATAATTTCAACGCCCTTCCATGGTTGTGATGGTGCCCGGGAAAGCAGTTAAGATCAAAAATCTTCCTCTGCAAATGCAACAAACCCTATCGCCCAACGCCAATCACTTCTCGATTGGTATAGGTTTTAAAAAGAAAGACTCCCCCCCCAGAGTTGAAACCGTCACCCGGTTTTCTCCACCACGGCATCACCCGAATACAATACTTCGACTCCGAGTCCTTTCACAACCGTATTTGGGTCTAAATAAACTTTACCACCACGAAACATAGCTACGTTGAGTTCATTTGCTTCTGCGGTCCGGTAATAACCTCGAGCATAAACATGTCCCCCGCTCCAGACATAATCTTTCATCTGCGGTGGCAAAACATACGGAAAGCAGCATCAAGGCACTTCTGCTCCGACCGACTCGTGGTTTATCAGGAAAGGGCGAGATAGATAAGGGGATTGGTAATGAAATGGCTTCATCCTTCTAATTTCTTCGGCATTTCGGGTTGAAAGCTTGAATGTTTTGCCTGACGCACGGTTAACTCCTAGAACGGTCGACCATCACGGGTAAACCAGAGTTAATTCATCTCCCAGGGTAAAGAGATGCGGATTTTCCACCTGCGGATTACCTGCCCAGAATTTCAGCCAGTGCCAGGGATATTCAGAACTTGGCTGATATATTCCCAGAGCGTGTCCCCTTTAAACACCAATAACGGTCAGGATGGGATCAGGATTAAGAAGCTACCTGCATTTGCAAGCAACGGAAATACTCATCAAAAGGGCGAATACACCCAAACACAGGTGACGTATCCATCATAAAATCCTCATGGACGCTACAGCAGCCATTATCCCTGATAGACAGCAACGGCTCATAGTGTCCTAATAAGCGTATACACTAATCGAAGTCACAAGGCAAAAAACTTGGTTTACTAATGTGTCGTATATCTCGACTGTTAAACTTTTTGTGTGGAAAGGCCAACTTTTTTCGTCGATGGAAGAACATAATGAAAAGTTATACATCTTGCTCATCCTCAGCATCGCTGCGATTAGTATGAACACAGTTGCCGTTGGCTGCAGCGTGTGGCTGCCGGTAAAGCGATATCTGCTGTATGCGCTACTGTCATGGCGCTGGATGCATTGGCCATTAGCCGGTTTATCCAATCTCGCCGGACAGAAGCTGGCCTACAAGAGTCAACGCTTAAAAGCGTATCGTGACAAACAGCCCAGGGTGGTATGGCAGCATTATGCAGATGCAAAGCCCAATAAGTTATCTGACGAAGATATCGCCACCTTCGCAGCTTATTACTCAAGTTTGAAATAACTGACTGCTGGATTTGATGATTTATAGCAGGTAACTGAAGATGGCCTATACTCAACATCAATTGCAACTTTCTGATCCCAGGCTGCGCCTGAAAGCTATAGCCTATTGAAAAAAGTCACGATACAGATCCGCGCAGCGTTGCAAATGCATATGCTGAAACATGTAGATGCCCGGTAATTGGGGTTGGCGCAACGCAGGTCAATGACGCAGAAACGATTGATTGTCATTGATATTTTCGGAGGATAAAAACCAGCCCACGTTTTTGATTAACAACCGAATTAATTGAAAACCGAAGGTGAACGTGAGTTTTGGAAGAGGCTGTCTCTCCGACCGGAAGCTTTATGAAACCGTTGTCCGTGCAGACACCATTCGTGTCGTGCATTTGAACCTGCAAGGTGAGACTTTGAAATGGATTGCTGATGGTATTCTGGCGCACCTGTAGCCAGCATGACATCGATCATCCTGGAAGGAAAACTGTTTGTTGATTATCTAAGGCAACCTAAACGCCAACGCATCAAAAAACGGCTGAGATAACACCAGAAACAAAAAACTTAAGGAATACCATGCGCATAATTTTCGCCGGCACTCCAGAATTTGCTGCAACCAACGCTGGCCGCCTTCCTATCGACGACAGACCTGAATCTGCGCCGTTTCACTCACACCGGATCGTCTCGGCCGGTCGTGGACGAAAACTGATGCCAGCCCAGTCAAGCAACTCGCTTTAATTTACAGCATCAGATTCCTGTCGAACAGCTCTCAATTCAGACTGAAAGCCGAGTCGGGAAAAGCTTGTTCAGTTATCAGGCAGATCTGAATGATTGGTGGTAAAAAGCCTATTGGATTTATGTT
>Ga0163217_1023254_pt1 | contig 19498 bp, 9 predicted proteins | sample SynspAceP_FD_185933 | JGI IMG/M metagenome (GOLD analysis project Ga0163217, IMG submission 185933) | Saline lake microbial communities from Ace Lake in Antarctica - Synechococcus sp. Ace-P (PacBio error correction) | ecosystem: Environmental > Aquatic > Non-marine Saline and Alkaline > Saline ...
CGAAGCAATGATATGGATGTGGATGCTTCGGAAAGCTTAGATGAAACGTGTAATGCACTTAAATGAGTTGTGCCAGATCAACTACTCTACTGAAAGCAAAAAAGGCAATTTAAACCGATGTGAATTAAACGCAATTGTTAAAACGTTGAGAAAAATATTAAGTGCTCTCACTACACAAAAAAAATCGTGGAATGCGATATCTCCCAATAGACCAATGCCATTAAGGTTAAAGGAATCCATGCCTAATCTAGATATTATTCTTTTAAAATCTTTTTTACCAACAGTATAAATACAGTACCCAAATAGAATCCCAAGAATTTCGATTCAAGCCAATAAAGTTGAGAAACCATTATTATTGATTTTTAAGGATAATGGGGTTGGGAATTAACCTAGAAAACATGGTGAACAAAATGTTGGAGATGTACAAAACCTTCACAAGCATGATCGGAAGCCAAGGGAATTGGACCTTTTCAAACCCAAAAACCAAATAGAGGCTACGAACGGTAAAATGTAAGGGAAAGTGTTGTGGACGAAGGTACCCTTCAAAATTACCCTTTTGATGCTGCATAAAAAACTAAACACTAACTTAAACTATTAAGATAATGGGGAAAATTGAAAGCAGTTGTAATTATTGATGATCGATCCTATAGCCATTTATGGGATTAAAAAATCAATAAGGAAATCGACTTTTGTGATACAAATAATTAATCTACAATACTGGACAAGATGCAATAGACGGATTAAATACTATGGTTGAGAGGGCACAGCGATTACCAGCCATTATTCTTATTGGACCTTCAATATGCCCATACAATGGATGGATGGGAGTTTTTGGAGGATTTTATAAAGATTCCGAATAGCAATTACAGAAAAAAGGTTACCATTTAATTAATTATTCCTCCATAGACCCACGGGAATAAATTCTTAAGGCCAAAAACTATAGTTTGGTCCCAAAAGCTAACATCCTAAAACCTATAAAATCAAATATTTGTAAATTTATTGTCAGATATTCGCAACTCTGAAATAAACGGGATTCCTGGATTAAAAATCTTCTGGAGCCGTTTTTTTGTGGAGATAAACGGTACCTGGCCTCCCCAGTGTCATTAAATATGTTCCATTCACTAATTGTAATATAGGATTGGCTGTGTTACGTCTCATGCCTTACGGCCCTGCCATCCTCAATTTCGTTTGGTAGCTGAACCATCCTCACCCACATCACCAAACGATCAATTACCTTCCCAAACGGGTCCAACCAATTCCAAATTAATCATCAACCATTGGAACTGCAGGACTATTTGTGGAAACAACTACGATCTGCCTGATACAAAATACCAACTCAAATTCCGAAGCTTGGGGCCCGAAATAACTAAGGTATTTTTCCTTGACCACACAATCCGGATAAATCAATGACAGAACTTCACTTCTGTATTAAGCTTAGTATATCCTCACTAAAGTCCAACCTTTTAAAATCGAGTAATTCAGAATCTGAATTTAAAGCTCCACGAACCGCGCACCAGCATTGGTTAATCTGGATGGCCAATTCGGAAATAAAAATTTTTGTTGATGTAAATCATCTAACCAAATTCTTCAACAACGTATGGCAAGTAAAAGCAATATGCAGAGACATCCCTAAAATTACCAATTGATAATCCTCATTATCCTTTGTTTAGAACCCCAGTTTATGTCCAATACCTTCGGGCCACAGGCTGGCCTGAAAATCTGCATACCCGCTATTTAGAATTCAAGTTTTCAAATCTTCACAATTAAGTCCCAACGTTCTGACGGTTTCTTCTCTTTTACAGCAATACCTTGTCCACTTGGTCCAATAAAAATTCATATCGGTTAAGCTGATCAGGTGCTTAGCATGGAATCTCCAGCTCATCAATATAGTTTTTGGTAGATTCCAGCGGTTGCAATTGGGATCACGTACTAACATAATGTTGCCTACTATTGCGCTGGCAGACGGCCCTACCGAAAGGTTCCAAAGGCCACTAAAAAATGCCACCCAACTTGATAACCCCCTTACTCATAACCCATAATAAATCCCTTGGTTTTTAAAAAAACTTTTGACCCCAACTCTCATAAAATAAGTGTGATCCCTAAAGGTCAATTTCAATTGTAAGCACGAGTGGGTGGTTGGATGATCCTGTATGTGAAGGGTTCGCGAAAAAATGCCAGCCAATCGGACGATACTACATAACCCTCATAACCCCAACTTCCTGAAATCTGCAAAAACCTCAATCAACATATAGTGCTTTATAGCGCTGTCATAGAATATTCGCCGAAAGACCCAAGAACATTGGTCGGGAACCGTGAAATCCTATCCTTAACACAGGCCATTAGGAACATAAAGCCATAGGGCCACATACTGCATATGAGAATGTTGATCCTAAAATCATTGTTGTACTATTTATCCTTTTACACTTGCGGGAAACAATCTACTATCGCAAAATCTCAAACTATTTAATCTTATCTCAACCTTTAAAAAATAAAAACTAATTGCGAAAGTTTATAAAATAGGTGCGTCCATAACCATAACCAATATTTGGCTGCAAATGATGGGTGCCAAACTTAAATTGTCTTGTGTACACTGCCAAAATTTCCCCATCCCACTTTGTTCGTATCCCCAGTCCTAAAAACGCATCAAAACATTATTGATGCTTGTACAAATACGCTGATATACTTGCCATTTTTTAGCCAGGATTTAACCCCCTATCAAATTCAACAAATAAAATCGTCCGTTATTGTTCTGGTCAACAGCTCTTTTACATTTTCGTCTTTGCATTCGGATAATGGGACGCCGGTTCTGTGATCCAAATAAAAACTTTGTCCTTGTAATAGTAGAAATTCCGGCACTAATTATTCCCAAGTAATTGGCATGTGCCGACCCACAATATTCTAGGATCTCTGTATTCTACTCCAAATGCAAATGCCCTGCTGTGGGTCCTCTTGTCGCTAATTTGTAATCTTTAATTTTTGCTAACACCGCCCCCCAAAAAAAAAATCCCCCCCCCCCTTTAATTAAATTACCCCCAAAAAGGGGGGGAAAAAAAAAAAATAAAGCACAAAAAAATAAAAAATCTTCTTTCTGCCCCGGCCGTATCAAAGTTTAGTGGTCACCAAGATCACTAGCATAAAGAACTTCCCTGCGCCTGACTGCTACCAAGGAAACTTTTTAGCAGCCAGGAAAGCTGATATTCCAATCCTACATTCCGTACCCAAATGAATTTGTCCAATATCTGTCATAACCCCTCCTTGGAACAAAATCGCTTGCGCCTACCCCGCGTCGCACAAAGAAAAAATTAATATCGGTCGTATTTTTGAAATCTTGTATACATAACCGGATACCCGTCCTGTTAATTTAGGAAAGTCTTATATAATAGTTTGAGATCTGTGGTTGTGATGTTTTTCATTTTGATATTATTTCAAGCCTGATATCTTCCCTTGGTTTTCAAAAACATTCCTGATTAAACTGGGGCTTGTTTAAATAAGACAGGCGTTTAAAACTACCAATGCCGTCCGTTGAATTTATAGTTACCCACCTTTGTCCAAAATTGGAAAAAGGTCACCTTTTCACCCCTTTCCAAATGAGGTATTCAGAAATCGTTCGTTTTTATATTTGCCATCCTCTTGGTAATTGGTGGATCGTATAATTTCGGCCAAGAATCCGCCCCATTTGGGAAATGTCGCAGTCCATTGGAGAAAGCACAAATTCCCTCAGCCTTAATATTGTATAAATAGTTGAATATAATTGCCGTGATTTATTTAGGTTCCATCAACATCATTTTTGTATTGAAAAATGGATCCATGTCTACATAATAACTCGCGCCACTAACAAATCGTTTATTTCCGCGTATTTATCCGAGGTCAAACTGGTGTAATGCCCCAAAAATCTAATTTTTAGGAAATCTTTATGGTGTAAATTCCCAAATTGTGACACATTAAAATGTTTGTCTTCAACCGTCATTTCATAGGCAATATAGGCGCTTTAATACATTGGACAGATAAACTATCTATTTGCTTATAAACATGTTCCAGTTAAACTGCGTTTTTTCCAAGAATCCCGTCCTTGCCATATTTGGCTCCTATAAAATTTAGCACCTATTTGAACTATTGATATAAAAACTTTGTAAATCCGGTAATAGGTTGGCGTCTGGATTAGGAGCATTGAATATCCCAATCTGCTTTTGGAATAATCCGAATTGATATGAATCCAGTGTTTAAATTAAAATTTTGAGTTGTAATAGTGATTCAGCAAATAAATATTAGGTTCTGCATTTTCTTTCCTAGCATTCCTGATTTTGCATTGATTTCCCCAATAGGGATTGTACGGTCCTGCCAATTGAAAAATTTCTTCAGTTATGCAGAGACCTACCCCTGGCGATAGAAAAGAAAATGCTGGTTAGACCAATACTATGCTGTCATTAAATGATTTCCAAAGGCGCCAAAAAAAGGAATAAGCATCATATAAAGTATCCATCGATATAACTCTTCCTTGCCCATCTTCTGAAGCCGAACACTGTAATATAATTTCTTTTGAGGGACTCCCGAGTATATGTAGCCAATTAGTCTCCCGGCATAGTTCTTTATGGAAGTGAGGTAAGATCAGACGCATGCCCTTTCTAAATGTTAGAAGCCTAGTACTCATATTGGTAGTTCAACAAAAATTCCACCGAAGGAATAGTCCGATACCGTGAGTCCATGGCTAAATCTTGATTACGAGTGTACATTCATTTAAAGGCCTCCCCATAATTTGTTCCACTGCGGTCTTCCATCTGCCAATTTTATTCATTGAATACGCGTTCAGAAGCACTTACCACTTTCGATTCCATACCGCACGAACAACGGAAAAAAACGCCTTGCACCCAAAATCAAGGCTGCCCGTAAGGAAAAGTATCCTTAGTGCCTGTAAATGCCGGAAGTCATTGAAACCTTTTCATCCTCTAAGCAATTTCGAATCCGTTAATGTATTAAGTTATCGTTTTTTTCTGGGTGATATCGCGTTCAAGTAGATAATTCCTAAATCCAATTTGATTCATTATGGAAATGGCAATCCTTTTGCCTTAGATAATCCAGCCTCTGAATAGTTATATATACAGTCGCCATTTGATATTGGTGAAATATAAAATTGTCCATTGACGGAATTAAGGTTTTACAGGCCTTGAATCCAGAAATGCTATAGATTCGAAAACACTATATTTTCTGAGTAAGCAAATCCCTTTACTAATAACAACACAGCGGTATCTTCCTGTGCATATCCCAAGATGCCCTTGCAGTATTAAAAGGATATTGCTAACCGCTTTTTTCATTCGTCGAAGAATGAACATATTTACAAAATGGTTTATTAAGATATATAATAATTGAACAGTTAATTCTTACTTTATTCCCAAGAAATTTAATATTATCCCCTTTAAAATAATCCATCAAATTATGTAATCTATGCGTGTCCTTTCACAATTTCGTATCCCTATTTATGAAATTAGCGACACCATACGCAGGCAAAGTAAGACCTAATAAAATAAGTGACCGTGCCCTTTTACAAATTTGGAAACTATTCGACAATCTGTCCCAATGACTCCTGACTTTTGATGATGACCGAGACCAACTGAAAGACAATTGGACCAAGGAACTTTATAGTTCAAAACAATAGACAAATGTCCTAAGGTACTATCTGAAATAGTTATATAATCCCAAAATTCGCCAGACATTATTTGGCGATTGCGAAACTGGAAAAATATTCAAGTATCAGGACCTCAATTTAATCATCTCCAATCTATGGAGAAAGACTACGGATAATTCATCTTTGATTCCCTGATGAACGAGGCATAGTGTTGCCTTTATATAAAAAGGCAGCCTTTCTTCCACATCACATTTAGGCAGTCTCGATAATGCTGACTAATAGCGGATTGAATTTCCGTGATTACACAAGAAGATCAATTGTTGTTGCGGGATTATGGATGGAGCCAAGAGATACATTTCATTGTTAACCATTGCCTTCCAGAAGTGGAGGGAAGCCTAGAATGCAAACCCCAATAGAATAGAAGCCCGCCAGATTAAACAGAAAAATAATAGATATAACCATTAAGCCAAAATATCAGTATGGCGATTTTAATGAACGACCCAATAGACGATAGTTTAAAGAACGATATTAAAAACCAAAGGAAAGGTAAGCTGAAGTTTAGAGCCAACCGACCTATAATATGCCCATGGAAATGCTTTTTAAAAGGGGCTCGATCATTAGCCTATGAGACCCGGTGGAATCTATTTGAAATCAAATTTATTCCTGGCCAATATTGGTTCAACAAATCTACTGATAAGTACACTTTGGAAGGCCGGGGTATCTAGTCCTGCCTATCTCTTATTGATAAAAAAGGTCAATCAAAGTTATCGGCCTTGCGAACCTATGCAGGAGGGAGCTATATTGGCGGATATAAGTGACCATTTTCCGGAATATATCCACTAATTAAAGAAGTGAGATTAGAGTTTTATTGCGGTAAGGCAATTTTGATATTTCTCCATTTCACTTATACCACCACCTCGTGGATCTGTAGGGCAATGGCACTTACCTGCTTCCTATTTTTATCACGGTAATCGTTACCATTTTCCGTACCATTGAGCCAGAAGTTAACGTTCCCAGAAAGTTTAATTTTCAATGGTATTTCCACTCCCCCTCCTTTAGTACTTATCTTTCTTCTGGTCCGGTTAATAACCAACCCTACCATAAGACTCATAAACCCCCCATATCGTGCCCTGGTGGCGCAATCCCTCTACTTGCCAGCCACTAACCTAGTCGCATCGAATAGTTGAGCGCTAAACACCCCACTGTACCATTGGCTTCCTGTTTAAATTTCCAGCGTTAAAATTCAAAATCATCATAATACTTATCTGTAGTCCAATATCCGTATTGTTTTGTCCGTCCACTTTCAGATATAAGTAATCCTCTCTACATAACCATTTTCGTTCCATAGACCGTCCATCCACTAAGGTTTTTCCATTAAACAAGAATAAATTCCCTGGAACCGCAGGTAGGCTAAATAGCGCTATAAAAACAACTAAAAAGTTTTTTCCATTTTTTAAAATGCTAAGATTACATATTGATTATAATATTTCGATTTGTCTAGCCAAACGTATTTTTTAAATAATTTACGAGTCCGAGAAACATTCGAATATGCTTAAATAAATTATTTTTAATTCAGCCATTTCGCCCCCCCCGGATTCTACTTAAGATTAAGTATCAATCCAGTAACCCATAAAAAATGTAAGGTCTCTAAACTTTCTTTACCTTCCATAACCTTTTTGTGTTTGGACCAGCCAACGCGTGATAAACACAACAAGCAATTAATATTTAATTAAAAGGATGTTTCTAGCGCAATCAATCCGGGATTGCCGAGTTTAACCCGCCCATTCCTATGTTTTTAATTGGCATTTAGCCGCATTGAAGACAGAAAAATAGAGTAACTAGTCCCACCAAGAGTTGTAAATGCGATAAAATAAAGCGCAAACAGGCAAATTCTAAAATCTTTTTTTGGTAAAATCCTTTTTTTTCCCTCCACCTAAAAATCATTGGCCACGCTAAAAAATAAAACGGCCAATAACCCCATAGGCAAATAAAGAGTGTAGGAGAGTATCCATTATGTGCTAATCCGTATCTTCCATAATTTGTTTTAATTTATAAATGTAAGAATTTGGAATAAAGAAAAAACGCCGCGTTTAGCAGGGTTCTTTAATTTTGAACTGTTATTTTATTAGAAATTATAGCGCATGCTAACGTTTCCAAGTTCTTCCATAACCAAACCTTACACGGTTATCTCTATTTACTCCGTTCGCAACACGTCATCTCCTTGCCTTCAACATGAAACGTTTACCTGAGAACTCCCAATATCTCTTCATGCAAGAAGTTATTTATATCAGACGAAACTTGAATGGATCTATTATCCTCTTTCCCTACCATAATCTATAGGGCAGTCCAGTATCAATTGGTGTTTGTACGATGTAATTTAATAGCACCCTATTATCCCTGAATTCTAAATTCCGAATCGCTCGAAATTATTGTTCCATAAAGATTATATCGTATAAATTCCAGTTAGCTCCACTTTTTTAATCTTGGAAAAATTCATAATTACCACTGATTCCAGCCGTAAAATTGTGCTTGCCTGGACAACTTTACTCCATCAATTAAACTTGCCTCCCCGGTGATAATAATATTTCCATTTTCATCCCAAGTGGTTTTTGTAAACGTCTCCTCGTACTTCCACTCCCGCACGGACACAAAGCCTTGAAATTCAATCCGTCGCAGGAACGAGCAAATACTTCCAATTCCACCCCTGAGTGGTCCTGCTTAATGGCTGGAATGTGTAATTCATCCACGAATTATCATCCATCCGATCATTTGACTGTAAACTATTCTATTGTCCCAAATGGTGGTAAAGTAAACATTCAAATGGCAGAGAAACATCACCAAAAATTTATATCCTCCCTCAAGACCGTAATTTTCTGATTTTCCTTGCTCAAAGGATTGATTGATTGGAATTCTGTTCGTCAAACCATATAATTCACTGTGATATGGCCTACGTGAAATAATAACCACATTTACAAAGATATGTTTGCTCAGAAACGGCTATAAGCTGCAACCTCCTTTAATCGTTAAACCAAGGATTGTTGACTTTTTTTCAGATTCGTCTGCCTGTCTTCGTTGGCCGCATTCAAAATTCCGTTCAACATGCTTTTGTAGAAGCCTGAACCCTTGAAAGAATGCGGAAAAAGCATCGTTGGAAATACTCCATTGCCAAAATACAACAGCATAATGTTACTCCTCATAGTCATAACCAAACTTTGTGAATGATCATCATTAGATTAAAATAACATTCCAACGGATTATACTCCATAAGAATTGTAAGCTTCGTATGCTCCCCTCCATTGTAGTTACTAGAAGTAGCATAACCAGAAATTAGCTTCCAATTAAATTACCCTTACATCCCTAAAGTGAATTCTTTGTAACAAACGCAACATCTGCTCCAGGTTAAATTAAGATTTTCGTTTATCTTTTTATTAAGTTGGATACCAGACCCAGACCAGTTTGATTATTCATTTGACCCTCTAGCGTATAGGGCCTCCCCCCAGTATTTCTATCTGTATCAATTGCGCAAACTACCTTAACCGCGAAGAACCGTACAATACTGTTGACAAGGATGCAGTATCATCAAAGGTTTAAATTCCCAGCTTATTTGGCTACCGGCTTGTGTAAGAGGATATTTCTACCGCCAGGAATAAGCATCACCATTTAATCTATTAGGGCTAATTACATTATCAAAAAATTCCATGAATTATACTTTCTACCATGTATCCATAGAAAGTCCTTAAGTCATCGGACCAGCATCTGCATGCAATTGTGGTGGCCTGTTTAAATAGAAAATTGAGGAAGATATTTTTTTCGTTCGGCACATATTCCAAAAGACAGGAAATAGTTGTCCTGACCTCCTGTATTATTCTCATAACCACCCCTTGCATTCCCAACATACTGCAACTAGCTAATATCCATTTTCCATTAACCCTGTTTTGAAATAATATCCAGTAGTCTTATATAATTGTCATTAGCCAACCATAGTCTGAAAAAAAGCCCACCTTCACGCTTATCTACAGTCTTAGTACAATGTATACTGTACCACCACCGAAGAAATTTGCCAAATTTAGAAGAACCCCAATCCCTTTGATACTTTGTACGGCCGTTGCAATATCCAATACTCCAGACCAGTTTGGACCAGTACATTTTTAACGTCTTTCTATACGCGTTATTGGCTGACCGTTTTAATACGAATGCCGTATGGTCTGAATCAAATCCCCGTAAAACATCTTGGGCCCATGCTCCAAAACCTCCTCCTTTAATATTTTTGGCAGACGAAGGGGTCGATCTTTAAAACTTCTGGCAAATCCATGTTCCCAAATTTTTTCCTAATTTTCCAAATTGGCTTAATGGTCGATACGCGATCGGCGTTTTCTCTATCCATCTGCAAATCTATAATACCCGAACCAACTATTACCACTACCTTCAATTCTGAGCGTTCAGGTTTAGGATATGGTCCCAATATTGCCTACCTGGAGGTGAATTTACTTTCCTTATATAAATCCAATATAGGAGATAACTAAAGTTCCGAAGCTTGGCTACTCTATGGTTAAAAAGTTTACCATCATAAGTCTGCGCAAACCCCGTTGTGGTCCCTTGAACAAATATTAGCTCCCGGTAGGGGGATCTCCAAAATCACCATCCACTACAGAACATAAGTTTCCTGGAGCACAATTAACCGGCTGCCGTCAACAAAAAATGCGGCAATTACACAGTTCATTTTTTTCATTTTTCAAAAGTTAATTAGTTTTAATAATTGCTGCAAAAGTGTAGTAAAATTTTGCAACAATATAGTTTATCAATAATGTTAAATAGTTTGGCACAAAATTAACATTAAACTAAAAAACCCTGAAAAACAGCATGTTTAATACCGTTTTGTATGGAAATGGTAAAAATTGCCTTTTTATTTCTAATAATCTAAAAGATTTAACGTAGAACATCAGATCGCAACGGTGGAATCCCTCAATGTCGTTCAAACATGGCAGTAGCCAATGCTTTGCCCAAGCTCCACACCCGCATTGATCATAACTAAATAATATTCCCATATAATCCCTGGACGAAGATCTTTGCTCATTATCATGCTATAGTAGTGATTCCTTATAGTCTTGGGGTTAATTTAATTCTATAAAAACTCTGTTTGTTAGTTTGGTCCTTCAAAAAACTTGAAAGGTAAAATTTCTAGCTAATATCTTTTTCCGGTACTTTTATCCTCCAATTTTCTAATCCTCATTCTAGGTTTTGCATTCATTCAGCGCCTCTGATGTGCAAAGAATTTTTTGGCCCATTAACTTATAAGTGTGGTCCCTTTTGTCTCCATGTAACGATTCCTTAAATCCAAAAAATCGGTCGTATTACTTTGGTTCCTTGATGGATAATTGAAAAAAAAGCATCTGTGAATTTGTCCTGGCTCTCCCCAAATTATGGTGCCTCGTCATTAGCGTTACCTTATTCCGTCCTACTACGCTTTTAAACCATTGCTCTCCATGGATGCCCTGTTGTAAATAGGCCGAAACCTACTTAAATACTGGCGTAAATAGGAAGAATAATGGCCTCGGTCTCCGCACCATAAAAATATTGTACCAAACACTAAATAAAGGTGCTAATATTAAACAGTAATGTTCCTCTGGAAAATAATTGGGCCCGTCCTTAAAATGCTGATCCATTTCATTGCTCCGAGTAACATATTAAAAAATTCAAAAAAAATTTGTAAAAACCCCCCCACCCCTTTGCCCCCAGTCGCAATAGAGAGTCCACGGCGCTCATAATGAAAACCTACCACCGACCAATCCACATGAGGGAATACATTCTCCGGCCAATTCCAAATTCGGAATATTTTTGTCTCTGTATTAGTAGATACCGCTTGCGACATGCTTGGCTACATCTTTGGGTAGCGTGCTTCATGAACCACTTCTTAATAGTAGTTGCATTGCTCAGGGTTTCCTGTGTGTAAAGGTCTTGAAACAACAGCAAACAATGTTGTTTCTGGATCCTAACCCTTTCAAGTGTTTCGTAAACAATGATCCCCCATCTACATTTGCTAAGCAAAATGCCATTCTTAAATGGTTTACCATAAAATTTTAAGCCTCTACCCATGGAAGGTCCAGGTCTGACCCACCAATACCAATATTCACCACATCGTAAAGGTCTTTCCCGTGTAGCCCTTTTTTTAGCGCCAGATAATTTACTGAATCGGTTAATGACTTCTATCTTTTTTCTTAACATCATCAAATTTCTGGGACAATGTTTATCCGTCCTACTTTTATTATATTCAGATTCCTTTTGCCCTTAGGGCCGTGTGGGATACCCCTCTACCCTCTTATTATTATATTTCCTCCATTAAACTGCCTATGGATAGCGTCTTTTACATACAACTTTCATTGCCAATTGCAAAAAGAAGTCCCAAGGTTTTCTTGGGTAATCCTAAACTTCTTAGAATAGTCACAAAAGTCTTCCAACGAATACTGTGTTTTTTGTCCCGATCAATCTGCGCAAACAAGTCCTTAAGGTTCTGTTGGTATTGCCTCTTTAAAATGTTGTGAAAGTTTTTGCCAAGCTTCGTTTTTGTTGGGTCAGTGTTCTTTAAAGGCCATTTTTTCTTGAGAGTTAGCAAACTCTTCTTCTGGTAATTCAATATATCAATACAATCCAATTGACTTTTCTTTGGCCCTACAAAATCCAAGTATTCTTTTTTAGCGCTATCGGCAATGGGCCTCGGCGGCTGTAACTTCTCTAAGAGGATCTACTTTGATGACCGTTTTTCAAAACCTATGAACATACATGAGGAACCTCGCAGTAATTAACCTGGTCCTCCAATCCTAACCAATTAATCTCCCTGTTTCACCAAATTCTCCTTTCTTCACCTCTGTTCTTCCCTATGAAGATACCTGGTGCTATAAGTACCATTGCTGCTGAATGCTAACATATTTTACCATTTACCACCCCCTCTTCTCGTAGATTCTACTATCGGTGCCGTTGCAGTTAGCCAAAAAGGAGTTCCAATGGGAGCAGCTATATCCGTCCCTATGTGCCCTTACTTGTAAATCCAAATCAGGCATTCTTCTATTTTAATTGTACCTAGAGGAAATTTCTACAAACTGCACCGGGGATTGTAATAAAGTGCGTCTTAGGTTTTTTAGCTTGATCGTCATAATAATCATTGATGTTTTTTGTAGAAATCCGCCACAAAAATTAAAGCGTAAAAAGGCTTCCAATTATGTTCAAATAACGCGGCCTCAATCCGCTTAGCCTCTGCATAAATGGTAATGTTTATAATCTTTTCCTTAATGATACCTTAAATCTAATCCCCTTTCTGAAGCTCCTAAAGAAATCAATTGGTCCATGCGTAAATTTTCGGACAAATTGTTAGTAAGCGTTGTAATCTAACGCTGTTGCAAAATAGCTTCGACAAAGAAATTCCAATAACACCCGAAGCTCGCGCTCCCATATTTTACCTTTTGCTTTTTCTTAATAAGCCAATTACACTGTCCCTAAATTACCACAGTATAGTTGATGATCATTCTGATATATAAATAACTTGGGCATTATTGACCGTATCCTTGGGACTTTAAAAAATTAGATAAGGTTACCCACCACTATTTTCTAAACATCAAAAGTGCCCTGAATTGTTTCTGAAACTCTAGCAAATTTTGGGATAGAATCACCGCTATTTCTCAGCATTCAACTCTCCAAAGCTATTCCCCATTCTTGAACCGGTTCCCGCAAGACTAAATCGTCCTATTTAAACCCAAACTCTTCAACACAAACTGGCTTTCTATAGTTTACCACACTTGCTATAGTCTGATTACAGTTTATCCTCCTTACAGGAAATAATAAAAACTAAACTAACTAGGCCCCAATATTTTTGCATTGTTATTCTATACTTTTTTCTGGGTTAAAGAATATGGTCTAACCCATATGTTTTCCCCAATTATTTTAACTCTTGTTTTGTATAATAGTTTCCGCGAAAACAATACAACTGTCCTGAAATTTGGGAGCATAATATTCCTTCCAAAATTTGGTTCCGCGTCCGTGGCATCGATTGTGGCATGTCCTTAGTTAAGGTAACGAATTCAAGACCATGTGCATTAAAGGCCAATTCAACGTTGGCTAATATCTAAAAGCTTTTAACCTTCAACTGGGTTTTATTAAAATTCCTTACTTTTCTGTGTAATTGTTGCGTATTTTATGAATAAATGGTACTGTTATTCACTGATGGCAATTCCTTATCAATCTTGTGATACATATTCAAATTGGCTTTAGAGTAAGTGTTTTTCTCTCCTGTAACAACATCTGTAGCCCTTTTTTCCAATACATGATGTTTTCGTACTAAATCTTCAATACTATTTTCGATGAGAATTATCCTTTCCGAGAAGACACCAAATTCTCCAATGGAGTGGCAATAAGCTTCTAATCATTCTATAATTTGGTGCAGATTGAAATCCACTCTGAAGCACATGCCATTCTGTACTGCCATAAACTGTTCCGTTTGCATGCCCTTCTCATTACACTAAAACGAAGAAATCAAGCACTTGGTAATACACAATTAATGCGATTTGCTTTTCGAAAAACAAAGTCTACATCTTGGTTTATGCATCCACACAATTGCTTTTGTTCATTGGAGGATAATTTAAATACAATTCCGTAATTTGATGTTAACATTATAAACTATCTCCTCGTCGGGAAATGTGTTCTAGCACCTGTATACTTAACAAAGGTATCTAATGAATGTAAATCCAATAAGGTAAATACGCTGATAAAGAAAGACCATCCAATAAAGTAAAGCTAGGTCTTGCCCAGATCCTCGTATTTTTCTTCTAGTGGAAAATCTGGAATCCAATATGCCTTTATTCATTTTATTCCATTATTTACTTAAATTGATGCTTATTCCGTTGTAGCCATCTAAATCCTGCTTTTATAGACCCCACCCACATTAAATCGCTTGTATCTACCAGGTATTCTGTTACGTCATTGGAAACCCAAAGCGACAAACTTTCCTGCTCCTTGAAATACTCTTCCAGATGTACATAGTTAAACTTTAAAACATTCGCCTTCCAATATTTTGTCCTAAGAACCTCCACTCCCAAATTTAAGTTTAAACTTAAATAACCCGTCGCGTCGTACAAAGTTTAATCTTAAATCGACTCTCCTTCACCAAATTCTTCAACTTTGTAGTTGTTTAACGGAGAAAATAGAAAGGCCGAAACCAATCCTGATAACCTTCTTGAATGTAAAATTAAACTTTTTAATCGTTTTTTTATCGTTTTAGTACAGCAATAATCCTTTTTGTGGTCAAAAATTAACCTCAATACCCTGGTAGTATCCCGCCTTCATCAATTTTTTCTTAATAAATTATACGGCCGGCCATCAGCTTTTATCAAATAACTTCCATAAGTGTCGTCTACCTTAAGATAATACTGGCAAAACCAGTGGTTTTTAAACCATTTCCCTACCACATGAAGAACTGAATTCCACAAATTGGGATTTTACCTGAAGTGTAGCGTAACTGCTTCAGCGAATCCATAAGAATCCTAAACTTGTAACCAATTCCCCTATTTAAAGGCCCGATGTATTTTCTTGATCACAAGGCAAAGTGAACACCTCCTCAAATTTTCCGATTCGAACTTGGGAATGATCGTAGGTAATGCAAGAAAGTTAAAACTAGTATAATGCAAATTTTTTTCACCTCTCTAAATCAATCTGTTAAGTATGATCAAAATATCTTCTGACAACACCATAGCAGTTTTAAGCTCTTCCGCCAAGATCAATAATTTGCACAAGTCTAAACAACACTTCGTTACTACCGTAAAATAATAAAAACGATTTTACCATTCTTTTATTTGAATATTACTTAATACAAAATTTGTTCAAAAAAAATCCACAAAAAAAAAGCCCAGTTCGCAAAACTGGCTTCCTCAATACCAACCAAACTTAAATTATGAATAAAAACAATACTTAAAGTTGTAGGAAGCGCACCCTTACAAGACAAATTTTAATACCATGATTGCTTTAAAAAATAAGATTTAACTTACTTAACGATTCAAATTTAACACTATTTAATAATTTTAGGGCACACAAATTTGCAAAAAGTTAAGAAAAGGCCCTTTCTAAACGTTTCTCCTCGAGACTCTGTTCCGCTCGAATTGCTTCAAACAAAGGCTTAAAAAATTTCCTCTTTCCAATAGATTTCTGCACCCTTGCTCTGAATAATTTCAATAACAATCGTAGCCTATCAAAATAGGCTTGGTAAGATAATTGAGCAAATACCCACCTCATCCATCCGATCTATTAGTATCCACCAACTTCACTCAAGGTGTAATCTTCAATCTATAGTACAAACCCTATCCAAAACATTCCTCATAATAAAACTGGAAAGGCCACGGTCAAGAAACTCCACTCCCTATTTTTAAGTGCATTAACTGTTTCTATAATATTTATTCGTTGCCATTGCCGATGTGTTGTAATCTCCAGCCCATTATAAAATTCTATATACTCCTCAATTGGATTTCTTTCTACCGTTCTGCCGTCAATTGATCGGAATTTAATTCTGCCCATTCCCATTACCATAACCTGCTCATTAAAGGCCGTATAACTCTCGTTTGATATGTCTTTATCGTCCAAACGAGACCAACTGGGCAAATCCATTACTTTTGGCGTAAAATTGACACCATTTGTTTCATCTTCGTTCGCACCACATTGCCACTATGGGTCTATATATTTAAACCCACATCACAGTTTATCAAAAGGCTTCCAAAGACCTATATCCTGGCATAAAAGGTCCCCTCGATTAGTTTCTTGCGCTCTACAAATACGAATGTACTGTTCCCCATAGGTATGGATACCTGATAAGACCACCTCACCAACCACATCTCTTTGGCCCTAGGTTCGAAATACTTTCCGCCCACGTTTCATTGTTTCCACATAACTTCTCCCTAGCATCCTCTACCCACAATGCTATCACTTTACCCATCACCGTGACGAATCTATATTCTGATTGATGTCGCCTCCAGTTTAAGCGGAGAAGTTATACATCAATTTTTATCCTGTTTGTTTACATAGGAAACACTGTCTTTAGACCAGTTTTCACAAACCGGCATAAGCCAAAGGCTTGAAAATCCGCCAAGCCGCCATGTAATAAAATGCGGCCTGTTGCATTCCCAACATACATTTCTTACAAAATCGTCCCAAAGCGGAATGAAAATCCTTCACTTCCAAATTTTTTCTTTGTTAATTTTTAAAGATGTTTTATCCTTTGTGACATAGTAAAAGACTTTTGCATGAATGTGAAAACATATATAGCTAAACCATAGCTAAAAAGAAGAAGTTCTGCTATCTAACAAGCCAAATGCTCAGATAACCAATACGTTGCTATAATTACACATGCCCTACCGCATGGCAGTAATATCATCCTAATTGTAGCATAATACAAAATCTTATCCTAACAAATATCGTGAATATAATCTTTGCAATTCCACTGTTTTAAGGACCCCTCACTTTGAATTTGACAAAATGCTTTCTAAGCAAGTCTAAAACCAATAGCCATTACTAAATAAAAATGGTTCCTTAATTTCAGGAGAATTAGAATAAAACACGCTGAATGGGTCCATAAAGATTCAAGTCCCATATCCAGATCCGCATAAAAACCAGAATACTCCGTGCCCTAAACAATCTGGCCGTTCTAAATAATCATCCCCCTCATGGCAAAATTTGCTGCAACAACCATATGATTCTTGGGAACAAACTCATAATCACAATCTAGAAATTAGGCCTTTACTAACTGTCCCTACCAAACTTAAAAAATCATTATCCTAATAACGGGTAAAATTGTTTATTCCAATGATCCCATCAACCCCCCCAGTACAAAATCCGAGTGAGTAACTGGAGAAATGCCCCACTTAAAACCACCTTCGGTTTCCAGGTTTAAGGATAGATTTTTTCCCAGAAAATGCCTCCCCCCATCCTGGCCTTGCCCCATTATGAACAATTCTTTGAAATTAATCGTTAAAGTCGTCGATACACATAAAAATGAATCACCCGTCAAAAAATAACCCTTTTGGTCGCGAAAATAAACATCAATCAATAAGTATCAAAGGTAAGCCCTGCCCGTAGGTACTGTAATAGTTACTTTTCAAATAAGTCTATTATTCCCTGTAGTAGTGATTGGCGATGATCCAATTGCCCTAAGTTTTTTAGTGCTATACTTCAATATTTTGTCCAGACTATGTAAAAGCCGAATTCTTCCTCGTAACCGTTTGTTAAGATAACACCGCTGATTGGTTTAGATCAGTTGCCACTCAGTTTATTTTCTAATATTGGAATTAACTTCGACATCAAAAATTGGATTTTTATCATATCAAAATCTATTTCCTTGTTAAAATCATCGAACCGAGAATTAATTCCCGAAGCTCCAATAGAATCTTTAATCTACAATAATATTCCAGAATTGTAGCCGAAGATTGTTCCCCTATAATAAATCGATAGGGCTACACAATCATCATAAAAAATTCTTCGGGTTAATATTTACAATCCGCACTTTGTAAAAGATCATCAAAATGAACCCCTAAATCGAATTAAACATTTTATCGAATTCCTCCTTAACATTACCAACAAACCTACCCAATGACCATTAATTGTTGCAAATTCGTACTTAATTGCCTAAATAATTTGCGGTGGCAGACAAATTTTTATCCTTGTTGGAAGTTTTCAAAAGTCCACCTCTATCAATCCACGTAAACCTAAATTACCCCTTGATGTTGCCCTGGAATAATTAAATTGCCAATTTATCATCAATTCATTAATCACAAGGGTTCCTTCCTCTTAGCGGCCATAATTTTTGTCTTTGAGCATTGGGCACCTCAGCAACTTTAATAATTCCCCAAAAGGCAATCTAGCCGCTTCTCCCCCTTATCTATTATTGCCTTTTTCCCCTGTCAAAATCTTCACGGAACTAACCCCTGATATCCGGAGTAAATATAAATATCGTTTCATAGATTTTTTTTGCATATCCCTCACCGTTCCTATAATATTGAATCTGTAGCCATAATCTCAGTACGCACTCAGCAGAGATCCTATCCGATAGTCCATCGTTGTACATCTACTCCAATGACATATCAGCGCCCATCTTTTTTATTCCCCTAATAGGATAATTATTTACTACTATACTCCACCATCTATCCGTACTCTCCGTTAATTTCTACTGGCCTAAATAAGGATGGAAAATGTAACCACTTGCCAAATGCCTACGGAAATAACCTTTGTTCAACAACTACCTCGTCCCCATTTCGAATCCGCGCCACACAATACAAATGGATTTTAAGTTTTAAAAATCATAACTCCCCTTAACATGGTAATAAAGTCTTACAAATTCCGTATAGATTACTTTGCCCGCCGGAATGTTGGAATGGAAATCTTAAACTATTGAACGAAGTGTTAATGCATATCTTTCAGAAATCTTCTTCTCGTAAAATGTTTGGCGCTTCTAAGGCACATTGTCCTAAATCAAATGATTCCAAAATCCGTGCTTTTAAAAATAGAGTCCATTCTTGGCGAATATCCTGAAGGCATACTTGCCAAATAACATAGCACCCATACTTGCCCGCTATATAATCTATTTTAACCCCTGCCTCCCTCAATAACCTTTAAACACTATATGGGCCAATCCTTTTGCCCCGCCCCCGCTCAAGGACAAACCCACCTTCAACAATCCTTATTTTCTAACTGTTCCGGCAAAGGAAAGTGCGGAAATATTAGCAGACAAAATAATATAAAATAACTTAGCCAGTATATAGATACGCTTTAATGAAAGCTCTTCTAAATTTTTTTGCTTTGCGACATTCCAATGGTTTCAGCCAAATTATCCAAACTGGCTTCCCTTTATCCTTT